>Ga0307515_10001753_pt1 | contig 48334 bp, 5 predicted proteins | sample 17_EM_MG_FD_194513 | JGI IMG/M metagenome (GOLD analysis project Ga0307515, IMG submission 194513) | Populus trichocarpa ectomycorrhiza microbial communities from riparian zone in the Pacific Northwest, United States - 17_EM | ecosystem: Host-associated > Plants > Roots > Unclassified | place... | reverse complement strand
GTGGCCCTAGGTCGGTGCCTAGGTAAAGAGACGTCGGGTAGTTTTTAAGACCATTCCTCTGTTCTTGATGAGTTGCCTTGGTTGTTGTTAACTAGGTCTTGACAGCGCCAAGACCCGTAAAAACTCTGCTGTTTTAACGGCGTCAAGGACGACGCATTCGAAAGCGCCCTCTAGCCACGACGTAACGCCGCTGCATCAGTACAGGTAGTTATATAGTAGAGTTTAACATGCCTGCTTATCTAGGCCTCTACCTCAGTTTTCAAGTAGCTTTCCCTTACCAAGCCTAAGGGCCCGGGGCTTTCCACAAGCAGTTAGCTGCCACCACCAATAGCACGGGGAATTTCACCAGTTCTCTCGGGTATCTTATAATAGGTTACTAGCCTAAGTACTAGCCTGCCCCCCAGCAGTCTATATAAGAGTTCCCTTCTAAAGTTAGTACGCTTTTGCACAGCTTAGGAGCCTTCTATAGCCTCTAGTTTCACACCTCTCTTTATCGTTTCCGCCGGCACGGGCATAGGCTGCCATTTACAGGAGTCGCAACTCCCGTCTTACGCGCCTACTGGCGTAGTCCTATAAGGGCGTCATAGCTATATCCTATAATGTAGAAGCCTTAGGTACCTTCTACGGTTAAGGCCTAGTTAAAAGCCTCTCCCGCCTAAGTAACTCCTGTTTGCTCCTTAAGCGTACCTTACTAGTATACTGCCTTAACGAGCGAGCAGTCCTATCTATTAGTATACCAACACGCACATCCGTTCTCTTAAGCTATATAGTAGTCTCTCCGGCCAGGACATGATCTTACCTACCTACTAGGTACACTAGGGGTTAGAGCCTAGCTAAGGGGTAAGGTCCCTAGAGCCAGCAGTAGCTACTATATACTACGCCCTATGGGAGGTTCCCGTTTCGCGTTACCTATAAAAGTCTTCTTATAATAGGCTGACCGTGTCTTGTAGGAGGGGTTATAGATGCTTAGTCCCGCGCCAGGCGACCTACTCTACCCTCTCCTACTAACTAAGCTTGTGTCCCCCTATTTTATAAGCTAGCCTATATCTCTAAGTTATTAAGTCCTTATATAACTAGCCTATATTTCCTTAGAGCCTCCCCTATATATATATACACAGGTTATATATACCACGCCTATTAAGATCCTCTTGTAAGTCACCTAGTCGAGCGCTATAGAGCCGTCAAAGCTGGCCTGTGTTTTTACTACCTAGAGCTTTGCCCGTGTTTCTACCTCGTTAAGCCATCTAGTCGCCGTCACGTCGCTATTACGTCGCTATCGCGTCGTCCAGGTCGCGCGCACCACGCCTATTAAGACCCTCTTTTAAGTCACCTAGGTGTACTAGATACTAGATAGGCCCTCGTAAAGGAGCCTTAATAAGTTCTCTAGGCAGGGCCTTAATAAGTTCTTCGCGGTGGCCTTGGGGCCTTAATAAGTTTTGTACAATTCTGCGACGCGTTAACCTTAACAAGTTCTTATAAAAAGGGGTTCCCTATACCCTTGCCGCGTCCCTTTACGATCTTAGAGCTTATATAAGCCTAAAGGTGTCCTGTTATACAACTAAGACGTATCTATATCAACTAACTAGATAATAAGGCCAGTTTCGGGCCTGGCTATAAGCCAGGTAGTTATATATCGGGTAGTTTTTATATCCCAGTTTCCCTTAATAGGCCTCCCTAGGTGGTAGAGCAAGAGCCTTATACGGAGGCAGTAAGGCTCCTAGTGTTATTAAGGGCGATGCTTTATACGGTAGTACGCGTTATAAGCAGGTAGTTATATAGTAGAGTTTAACATACCTACTTATCTAGGCCTCTACCTTAGTTTTTAAGTAGCTTTCCCTTACTAAGCCTAAGGGCCCAGGGCTTTCTATAAGCAGTTAGCTGCCACCACTAATAGTATAGGGAATTTTACCAGTTCTCTTGGGTATTTTATAATAGGTTACTAGCCTAAGTACTAGCCTGCCCCCTAGCAGTCTATATAAGAGTTCCCTTTTAGAGTTAGTATACTTTTGCACGGCTTAGGAGCCTTCTATAGCCTTTAGTTTTACGCCTCTCTTTATTATTTCCGCTAATATGGGCATAGGCTGCCATTTATAGGGGTTATAACTCCCGTCTTACGCGCCTATTGGCGTAGTCCTATAAGGGCGTTATAGCTACATCCTATAATGTAGAAGCCTTAGGTACCTTCTACGGTTAAGGCCTAGCCAAAAGCCTCTCCCGCCTAAGTAACTCCTGTTTACTCCTTAAGCGTACCTTACTAATATACTACCCTAGCGAGCAAGTAGTCCTATCTATTAGTATACCAATACGCGCATCCGTTCTCTTAAGCCACATAATAGTCTCTTTAGCTAGGACGTAATCCTACCTACTTACTAGGTACACTAGGGGTCAGAGCCTAGCTAAGGGGTAAAGTCCCTAGAGCTAGCAGTAGCTACTATATACTACGCCCCGCAAGAGGTTCCCGTTTCGCGTTACCTGTAAAAGTCTCCTTATAATAGGCCGACTGTGTCTTATAGGAGGGGTTATAGATACTTAATCCCGCGCCAGGCGACCTACTCTGCCCTCTCCTACTAACTAAGCTTGTATCCCCCCATTTTATAAGCTGGCCTATATCTCTAAGTTATTAAGTCCTCGTACAACTAGCCTATATTTCCTTAGAGCCTCCCCCATATATATATACGCAGGTTGCGTACACCACGCCTATTAAGACCCTCCTATAAGTCACCTAGTCGAGCGCCATAAAGCCGTCAAAGCTAGCCTATATTTCCGCTGCCTAGAGCTTTACCCGTATTTCTACCTCGTTAAGCCATCTAGTCGCCGTTACGTCGCCGTTACGTCGCTATCGCGTCGTCTAGGTCGCGCGCACCACGCCTATTAAGACCCTCTTCTAAGTCACCTAGGTGTACTAGATACCAGATAGGCCCTTATAGAGGGGCCTTAATAAGTTCTCTAGGCAGGGCCTTAATAAGTTCTTTACGGTGGCCTTGGGGCCTTAACAAGTTTCGTATAATTCTGCGACGCGTTAACCTTAACAAGTTCTTATAAAAAGGGGTTCCCTACGCCCTCGCCGCGTCCCTTTACGATCTCAGAGCTCGTGCAAGCCCAAGGGTGTCCTGTTATACGACTAGGACGCGTCTATGTCAACTAACTAGATGATAAGGCCAGTTTCGGGCCTGGCTACGAGCCAGGTAGTTGTACATCGGGTGGTTTTCATATCCCAGTTTCCCTTAATAGGCCTCCCTAGGTGGTAGAGCAAGAGCCTCATGCGGAGGCAGTAAGGCTCCTGGTGTTGTTAAGGGCGATGCTTTATACGGTGGTACGCGTCGCGAGCTCAACACCACAGAACCGCGACGACAGCGCGCTGCATGCGCTGCGACGGCTCCCTACCATCGCCTCTGCACTTAGCCATCAAAAGGAACGATTTCCTAATGATGTTTCCACCCGCGGCGACGTGGACGCGTGCAGTAGGGCTTCGCGGGCAAAATAGAAACTAGAGGTATTAAAGGGAATTTTAGAAATAAACTTTTAAAAGCTGTTAAAGATAAGTAGTTAGCCTATAAGATATAGGCTATCTATTTAGTTACTTCGCGGGCTTTAAATCTATATTATTACTAATACCCGTTATCTAGCCTAGCCCTCTAACGTTACTCTAATAATAAATATAAGACTTTTAGGCAGTAGCTTAAGTTAGATATTAGTTAAAAATCTATATACCTAAGACCGGATATTATAGTTCTAAGTGCTAACTTATTTAGCTATCTTAAATTAATTAGCACTACCCTTAATCTTCCATTTTTTCTTACTATGGCTTATATAGAAATAACGGAATCCGTAGGTCCGGATAGCTAATATTATCGAGCTCTATAATATTAGTGGTAAATAATATCTTCGCTGTAGCTGTGGTTCTATAGCTATTGCCTAAAAATACTATATATTATTATTTAGACGAATAAAGGGTTTTTGGGTACTATTAAGTCTTTAGTTTATAATATCTAGTTTAGCTGCTTTAGACTCTTTAAGTCCTTAAACTTGGTATTAAGCTTAGTGTTAAGCTGGTTATATTTGCGCCTTAGTGTCTAGTTTAGCTGCCTTAGATTTTTTTAAGTTCTTAAACTTAGTATTAAGTTAGTTATACTTGCGCTTTAGCGTCTAGTTTGGCTGCCTTAAACTCTTTAAAGTCCTTAAACTTAGCGTCCTATTAAACAGACATATTAGTACAAGCCTATATATTACTAGGGTGCGGAGAGCTAAAATATAGTTGGAGCCCTTTAAATGATTTTGCAGAAAAGAACGGGTTATTTAAGTTAGCCTATTAATTAGCTAGCTTAACCTTAATATCCTACCCTAGCTTATAAATATTAGGGCTATCTCCACCTAGTATACTACTATTAATCTATATATTAGTATCTCCCTTATTTATAGCGGCTAAAGAAGCTTTAGGTGTCTAGTCTCTAGAAGGCATTATAATGCGGTTTTTAAGAGAGCCTGCTCCGCACTAGGGCACTAGATACTATATTATAGGTAGAGCTTACAGTAGTTATATAAGGCGGGATATATTTCTAAATAGTATATATTTAAAGAAATTAAGGCTAAGGTAAGCTTAATATAGCTATATTTTTAAAGATAAAGAGGCTATAGTATTGGTTTAGGCGGCTATAGAAGTTTAAAAGATTAAGTAAACAATAGTAGGAAAAAAAGGCGTATAAATAAAAGTATGGTGTTATAGGGCTAGAGTAACAATAGCTGTGTTATAGATGGCTTAATATATAATTTGGACTATAGGACCTATATGCAAATAAGTCTAGTAAATATCTTTAATATAAAGCGTAGTAGCCATAAGTGGGATCTAGGATACTAGTTTTGGGTTGCCTATATAGTAGATATAACAGCTTACCAAAAAAAATTGCTTTGTTAGTAATATAGCTTAAAAATAGTTTATACTTTAGGTAAAAGGGTATCCTAAAGCCTTATCTTGCGCTTATAGGATAAAATACTATATTATATTTCACTTTGTTTTATACAATCTTAGACTTTTTATAATATTTTAGATTATCCCCACCTCTCTTTACTATACACTTTACCTTATCTTGCACTTATGGGATAAAATACTATATTATATTTCACTTTTTTTTATACAATCTTAGACCTTTTATAATGTTTTAGATTATCCCCACCTCTCTCTACTATATATTTTACCTTACCTTACACTTATAGAATAAAATGCTATATTATATTTCACTTTTTCGTATAATTTTAAACATTTTTTAATGTCTTAGATTGTTCTAAACTTATTCCCCTACCTCTTTAGAGCTGCTTTACTAACCAGTTATAACACAAACAATAGAATTATTAGCTCTCTTATTGTTATATATTTAGTCTAATTGCTTAAGTATACCTATTAGGGCATTATTATCCTGTTTATAACTCTTTGGCTTTTTATATAATATATACAATAATAACGTTCTAAGGCTTCTACTGTGGGTTATACTTATTTTTATATGCCTTGCTATTTATATTTTGCAATTTTATTTACTTGGTTAGTAGCGCAAATCTTATATCTTATTTTGCTACGCACCTTTTATTCCATTTCTTACTTTAAGTCTTATATTTTATTCTACTACCCACATTAAAGCTTATATCTTATCCTACTTCTTATATTAAGACTTATATTCTGTTTTGTTTCTTATATTGCTTTTATATTACTCTTATTAGCATACGCTATTATCTTAAGTTAATACTATTAGTATACCTTATTATTATAACTGTTAGGATTATCTTATTAGATTATTATAAATTATTTAATATATTATCCGCTTTACTGTCTTTATAAGTTACTCTATACCATTCTATATAAAGCTTTTACCCGCTTATAAGTATATAGGGTCCCTAACTATAATAGTAGCGCCATACCTAGAATCTAGTTAGTACTTAATTACTACAACTAATAAGAACTTATTATAAATAAGTTGTCTAAAGCTATAGTAGGGACTTATAATTAACGAAAAAATATATAATAAAATCTTCTAATACTGTGCTAGCGAAATTAATAAAGCGTCTAGTGGTAGGTTGCTAGCGTCTAGGCTCGTGCGAAATAGAGTTAAATATATAGTCTTTAACCTTCTTAATACTAAGTATAGGTATATATTTAAGAGATCCGATCTACTATTAGAGTTTAAAGCTTTTGCTATTGCCGCTAAAAAATCTATATAGCAATATATAACAACTAATAGACGTAGAGGTGTGGAGGTTATAATGGCTAATATTATTTAAAAGTGTGGCGCCTTGTCTTCTAGAGAGTAGTCTATTAACTTATCTAGATTAAGGGCAACCTCTAAAGCTGCCTAGGTGCTTAGTGGTCTGTCTATTAAAGTTCTATAATAGCTAAATACTATACCTATACTATTCTATAAAATAAGCTTTGCTGTATATAGTTACCTAGACAAATAGCCATTAAATAGGGCCCCTATTCTATATAGATTTGTATTAAAAACTAAGTATAAGTATCTATTATCCGATTCTCTAGAGAAAATTAATATATATTATTATAGATATAACAAGCTATAGGCCGCGATAAGTATAAACTTCTTAGCGGATAAATATAGGGATAGCTGGACTATAGTAGATCTAACCACTAGTATACTAATTCTTAACTATATAAACCTGGCATTTACGGTACTTTCTATAAAGAAGGCCGGACTTAATATAGTTATAATTAGAGTTAAAGATCCTAATCGGATTATAAAGCGTAAGAGACTTTATAATTTATATAAGATTATATAATATTATATAGATTTGCCTAACGTATATTTATAGATATAAGATTTATTAAGAGTAATTCTAAGTCTAAGTCTAACCTTAATATTATATAGCTGGTACTAACTAGGAGAAGAATAGGTATACCTACTCTGGGTTAAACTAGTTATAAGTAGTTAAGCCTAGAGTCCACGCTACCTATACCTAAGCAGTTAAATCTAAAGCCTATATTAACCCTAAAGTCCACGCTACCTATACCTACTAGTGTATTATTAGCCGTATAGCCAGCTATAATTAAAACTGCTTATAGCTGAACCTATAGTAGTAAAGACTAGCCTTTCCTGGATAAATTGGAGCTCTTAAAAGGCGTAGATCTAAATAAAGTATAAATATTTAAGATAATGCCATGGGATAAGATAAAAGGATGGTATAATAAATAGCTAAAGTCTAATTATAAAATGTTTATCGATATATTATTTAAGGATATAAATAATAACCCTAACCTAATTTGTATTAGGGAAATTAATCTTAACCGTATATGGGAGCGCCGCTACTTTAACGCCTTAATTAACCCTATTTTAACTAATAAGGAACTAGAAGATAAGCATAAAAATAAAATTAAGGAGGTTAATTAGAAAGTTAATTACTTAAAGGACGTGCGAGAAGTATATATTAACCTAGTATTATAGGTAAAGGCGTTATAGTTCCTCTTGTTTCCGTTAACTATTTATAACACTCTTTAAGACGTAACCTTTTACTTATACGGTATAAAAAAGGGTAAAGCTCTATAGATATATTAGCTGCTTAGTGTTACCTATACTCTTCTTAATTATATAAGCCTAGGTGGAACCTTCCTTATAGATATAATAGGTTTAGGTAAGACACTTTAAATGCTTTTAATCTGGTATACCGGTGTGTTAATAACCAAGATTAACCTTAACTGGCTTAATTAGAAAAATTAAAAAGGTAGAGATAAAAGTCTTTATCTTACCCCTAGTATAGATAAACACCTATAGCCGCCTAACGCCTAATGCCCAAGTTAAATAGATAGTATGCTATAGTGCTGTTATGTTAAGGGAAGTATTGCTAGAAAATTTCTTAACTGGCTAGTAGGACTAACTATATATATTACTAGACAGAATCTACTACCCTAAGCGGTTAAAGACATTAAATTATGGTTTAAGACCTTAGAACTAAATATTTTTATTTTTAGAGGTAAACTATAAGTCCGCGTACGCTATTTAGCTTTTATTAGATCTAGTATAAAGAAGTATAATTTTATAGATAAAGATAAAGATATTCTTAAACCTATAAAATATAAAAGAGAAGGTAAAGTAGTCTGGTGGAAAATGGACCTAAGATCGGCTTTATATCTTATAATTATAACTTTATAAACTTAGGTAATAACCTAGACCGCTTAGGAATAGTATAAGACTATTTTTAATCTCTATGGAGACAGTGGTCCTCGTTATATTGTTAGTGGGATTCTTACTAATAAGTTCTATATAAATAGGTTAGAGATAAGTTATTTAATAAAAATAGTTAAATAAGTGTATAATGATTAAGTAGTATTTCCTTGCTTTTTCTACCTAGGCTAGTTTTATAAGGATGGTAATAGTAAAATAACCTACTATACCTCTTAACCTTTAATAGTGTTTACTTTTAGTACGCTAACTAGTAAAGGTTTTATAAGTCTAATTCCCACCTTAGAAATTTTTAGGGCCCCTAATTAGATAGATTTCCTATCTATAAAATTAATTAATAATTATAATATTAAAGCGTTAATTAAATATAAAAAGCTTAGAGTAGCTAATTACTCTTCTCTTTTAAATAAGGTTATTATAGGCTTTAAAGAATGCTCCTTTTTAATTGTAAAGACTTTAATTATATATAGGATAGGGGAAGACCGACGGTTTAATAGGAGGGTAATTAATAAGCTACCACTAGTTGTTTACTAAGACTGCTATATAATAAACAATTTAATATTTAAACCGTATATTAAGAAGCTCTGGCGTAGAGCATCCCTAAATACTTTTAAACAGCTAAATAAAGCTTTTAAATACTAGAAAGCTAAAGGAAGAAAAGGAAAAGAACCTGTTTTTAATATAGATTAATTTCTAAAGGGAGCTGGTTACTTATTAAAAAATTTTACTATCCCTCTAGGCCTAGCTAAGGTAGGAAATAAGTGGTAGAATGTGTAGTAGAAAGATAAAACAAAAGTTAGAATAAAGCTAAGGTAGATAGTTAATAAGTTTCGCAGCAAAAAATGGGATAAACTTTTAAATGAGAATCCACTTTAGAAGAATTAGAGCATAATTGCTAACTCTGGGAAACTAAAGTAAATTATAAAATATATTAATAAAGTACTTAAAAAGGATCCTAATAAAAGACTACTGTTTAGTAGTTATAAACTAGCAGTATATACGCTATTACGCCTTATAAGTTAGCCATTATACTAGTGGTAAACTATTACTAATAGTATAATATAGTATTTCTATAGAAGGCTTGGCTAGTTTAAATATTTAACTATTTGCTAGATAGAGTCTAGGATATCTCTAAAAGACTAAGAGAATATCTATAAAGCGTTTTATATTTTAATAGGTGGTTCTTACTAGAATAATATTGTCTAGTTTCTTATTATTAACCAAAAGGTTAAAAAAGAGGGTATAAATTTGGTCTCTATATATAGAGTCCATCTACTTAAACTGGCGATAATAGTAGATATAGAGGTGCAAGTATTTGGCCGAGCTGCTAGATCTAGATAGTTAGCACTAGTAGTTACTACGTTAATAATATATAGTATAGATAAGTGGAACCCAATTAATATGGTTATATTAATAAGGCGTATAATAACTAAAAGGATAACGATTAATAAGTTCTATAAGGTGTTTAAAACCCAACCTACTTAGTAGGCTAATAATAATGTAATGGAAATAGCGTAGCTAGTATAGTTAGAGCAGCAATCCCCTGTAATAAGAGTATGTCTTAGTATAATGCATATATATATAGACAATATATAACTGTTTAATATTTTGTAATACATTATCTTAGTATTAACTACTATATAACGTATTAGCTACCTAGTTAAGCCACCCCTATTAAAGATTTAAATAAAAAATTAAATATAGCTGCTTATATATAGAGGCATTCCATTTATAATATTTTAAAAAAAGTATTATATATATTTAAGCTAATAAATACTTAATAAAAGCCTATATAGACCTAAAAGGGACCGAATTAGGTAATAAATAGAATTAATAATATAATACTTTTTTAACAATATTATAAATTAAATAATTTTATATATAAGCAGCTATATTTAAGCTTTTATTTAAATGTCTTTAATAGGGGTGGAGTTATAAATAGCTAAAGTTGGTAGTATATTTTAGGTAGCTTAACCAGGTGGCTTAATTAGGTGGCTAATATATTAACTAAACTTAGAAAGTTTAGATTTGGTTTAGATTAATATTACTTTAGCCACTAACTACCTTAACACCTATTAAGTTATCTAGCCTATAACTTACCAACTTTTATTCCTAGATATACATTAACAATTCCTATTAAGGTGTATTCTTTCTATTAATAGACTATATATATATGCCATCTTTATTATTCTAAAAGCCTAATTAGTACGTAAAAGGATCCTTCTATAACTAAAAGCTCCCTTTATATCTTAAATTATTATAAGAAGTAAGACGGCATTAGAATAGATAAACTAACGTTTATAACTACCGCTTTTATCTACTAATTATACAGTTATAGCGCATATATATAGTTGTCTACTATAAGGGGAAACTATTAGTGGTGGTTTTTGAGATCTTACTATTCTATGTAAAAACTTTTTACTACTGCCTATAACGTCTTAACGACCACCAGCTCCTACCCGTACGCTGTGCGACGTCTATATAAAATCCCTAACGGCAAAGAAAAGTATACCCTAATTATTCTATTTAATCTGCCTTTTACCTTTTTCTATAGGTATAAAATATTAAATTAACCTATAATATAATGCCGACTGGAATAATTGGCAAACCTAGCTCTGTTAGATAAATATGCTTAATTATAAGAACTAAAACCCTATTGCTATTAAGCCTATTATACTACAAAATAAAAGGGCTATTATTAATATTGGTATGTTTTAAAGGCACTTTATTAGCCGGCACTAATAGATATAAGTTAATAGACTATCTACTACTTTATATTTAATGGTTTTAAGAACAACAAGGTAAAATATACCGTTATTTGTTATGCTCTTACTAACTATAATATTTAATTTATTATAGGCCAGAAATTTAACCTTAAAGATAAGCGAAAGGTAGACTTTTAGGATATGTTAGATATATTACGGATAAAACCTTTATATAGCCTATCTGTATTAAAACACCTTAATAGCAGTACTATACTATTGGATTTTGCTGTTAGGCATTAGAGTAACTAAGTAACCTTAAATCTTCCCCTTATTGCCCGGCCCTGAGCCTTATTATATTGCTAAGACTTATTGCATTATTAAGTTTTATTACATTGCTACTGAGCCTTATTATATTGCCAAGCCTTATTACATTATTAAGCCTTATTACGTTGCTAAGTCTTATTGCATTACTATTAAGCCTTATTATATTGCCAAGCCTTATTTTATTGTTGAGCCTTATTATATTATTAAGCCTCATTGCATTATTAAGCCTTATTGCATTGTTAAGCCTCATTGCATTATTAAGCCTTATTACATTATTAAGCCTTATTGCATTATTAAGTCTTATTATATTATTAAGCCCTATTGCATCGCCGCTGAGCCTCCTAGCTAGATTAGGCAATTAAACATTACGAGTTTAACTCCTAGGCGTTGTGGGTTTGATTCCTACTTATTATATATTAAAAATATTAAAAAAGAAGGTTGTTTTTTATTAAATTAGGCGTTAGTAAGGCTCTAAATTAAGCTTGTATTTTTATACGTGTCTTATAACGCCTAAAGTTATATATTTAACAAAATCTTAGTACTATATACTAAGCAGGTTAGCTCTTCTACGTTAAGTTTTAATTACGTTAGGCTAGCTCTAAATTATAGCAAGAGGTAGAATGTACTATACTACTACGCTATAAGGACTTTAGAATGTGATTTTATAAATTTAACTAAATTATAACTCCTTTCTAAACCTTATAATTAAACTAGATCCTTAGGGAGAGATCCCTATATTAAATTTTAGGGAATGTTTAGTTACAACTTTAGATTAAATCTAAAGGCCCTAGAATATATCTAATCTAAAGCTCAAATCTAATTCTAATATAATTATTTGGTTAATCTGGTGACTTTCTAATCTAAAAGCTTCTCTAGATTAGCAAGTATTAAATTCGCAAGCTATACCGTATATAGAATCTAAATTTATAAATATAGGGTATCTCTATTACTGCAGTGGCTACTATAGTAATAGGGGCGCGCTATATTTTAGTAAGCAGTTAATTTACTGTGTCTCTGCCACTGCAGTGGCGAGGCACCTTAAGTTTAACACTACGCTAAGTATTATAACTTTCCTACAGTGACTAAGCAACCCTAAACTAAAGCGATTATAGAACTTACTATACTACTGCGCCTTAAAGGCCCTTAGTTATAGTCTTATGAATTTAATTAAAATATAAACACCTTCCTAAATCTTATAATTAAATATTTCTATATATAATACTATGCCAAGGATTATAATATAGATTACTTAGACATGGCTTTACTATAATATAACAGCTCTACGCCAATTAATTAATCTATAAGAGATTTAGGCAGTAAAATTACTACTAAAAGTTACTGTCTGGATTCTAGCCGACAAATACCTATAACTATAATCTTTGTAAATAGTAAAAAGTATATAGTAGTACTAATATAATAGTAGGATAATATAAGATAATAATAGGATAATATAATATAATGGCAGGATAATAATAGAATAATATAATATAATAGTAGGACAATAATAGGATAATATAATATAATGGTAGGATAATGGCGGGATAAGATAATATAATAGCAGGATAATAGTAGGATAATATAATAGAAGGACAATATAGGACAATATAGGATAATATGGGATAATATAATATAATGGTAGGATAATGGCAGGACAATATAAGATATAAAAAGAGGGAGCCCTAATACTTTCTCTTTTTTTTACTTTTATGGCCCTAGCGCCTAATATAGTATAATATTATCTATCCGTATAAGCGATAGTATTAAGACGGTTAGAAGTACTAGGAAAATTTATAAAGTATATTACTTTAAGCAATATACCTAAATAACTAATCTAATATATGGTTTATATAATATATAACAATAATAAGAGATCTTAGGGAACACCAACAATCGTGATCCGACCCGTATTGCCGTACGGGGGTTCCTTCCGTCTCATTTAAACCCTACGGTTTACCTGAGAGTGAGGATTACGTTAAATACTGGTGTAGCGACGTTACGTCGTGGCTAGTTAAGGGTTTATTAACTTCCTCTTCAACGCCACTAGATTTACAGAGTTTTCACGAGCCTTAGCGTTACTAAAGCACAACGGAAGATAAATAGAGGAGACCTAGCGATAACCATCCGATGCTCTGTTACCTAGGCCGACCGGGGGCCTAGGGCTAAAAGCTAGCCTGCTACTAGCTAAGGATCTAATAGGATAATAGGACACCTCTGTACCGGGCCACAATAGAAGCTCTTACCCTTATACCTCCGGAGCTAGGGACCAGGACCTTAGATAAGGTATAAAAGCAAGGACAGTGGTAGGTTTGGTTAGTAGATAGTAAGGGCTACTAGCTACACGGCGTTAAGTTAGTAAAGCCTCCATCTATAAGACACGGTTGGCTTATTATTATAAGAGCGTTACAGGCAACGCGAAGGGGCTACCTATAGCTATAGGGCGTGGTGTATAATGGCAGCGATAGCTAACACTGTCTATATAGCCTAAAAGGACGGATACGCGTGTCGGTTTACTATTGTGAGCAAGCGGTAACTTGTGTAGTAGGCTTAAGGTGCAAATCAGGTGCATATAGGAAGGGGCCTGTTTCTAGCTAGGGCACAGGCCCTTGTGGAAGCCTGCTTAGTGCTTATAGTCGCCATAAAGGTGCTGTAACGCTACCTAGGCGGAGACTATAGTAGAGGGCTTAGGCAGGTAGGCCATCCGTAACTCTACTTTATATATAGTTAAGGCTATATAGAAATGCAACTGGGGAACGGAACCTAGGCCCTAGCTATATACCCCACCGGATAGACCTAGGAGTACGCATTAAGATGGCTTTTCTATAGCGCCTTAAAGAGACGTCTACTCGTGCTTAGCAGTTACTAATCAGAAGAGAGGCTATATAGGCCGTATAACAAGAGAAGAAGAGGTTTTATTCGGCCCAAGCGGTATGGTTCCCCTCTTATATATATATATATATATACCCATATAGACCCGCTATATGGACCCTAACGGGAGCCGTAATAGCGTAATTGAATATTATAATAAGAGATCTCCTATTATTATATTACTAAGCAACGCCTTTAAAGCTATATTTTTCTAGTACTTAATAGTCTTTAGATTATTATAAAACGCTTTATAAAAACTTGTTTTATTATAGTAGCTTGAGATTTATTAAGCCCTATAGTAGTTATATCTAATTAGTCTTTAAGAATATAAATATTCTTAAATAAGGAAGTATTCTTAATAGCTATAATTGAACTAAGATCTATATAAGGCCCATTTATAACGTATTGTAGTACTTTAACATTCTATTAAACTTAAATAAGGTGTTCTAATAACGGAAATCTATTAATAGTTAGATATCTTCTTATTTAGAAAACATCACACACTTATAGCTCTCTTATTAGCTTTTATAATGCTAATATAGTATAGCAACTAACTTCGTAAAATCCAGTTTATTCCTTAGCTATTATTTATAATATAGATAAGTTAATCTTAATCTCTTTAGGTCTTAAAGAATAAGTTAACCTCTAGGGGATTCTGTTCTAATACGGCTAATAGTCTTACCGCCACTATCGCAAGTATATATTTTATTTAAAAAAATTTAGTCTTAGAAGTTAAAGCAACTAAAGACCTAGCAACTAGTCTTTTTAACTAATCCTAATAAATTATCTTCTCTACTCTCCTAAGTAAGAACGCTATATAGATTACTAGCCCTTAAGGTAAAAATATTACTGAGCTAATATAGACCTCGCAGATATGCTTATTTATTTCTTATAAGACATTTAACCAATTGTTTTATATAATAACCAAATAATATACCCGTCTATATAATTCTGTATATTGGTCTTAGCGCATAATTAAGATATTTTTCCTACCGTACCTCTACCAACGCTTTTAGAATTATAGCACTAATAATAGACCTAAGCTATAACACTAAAGACACTCTTAAGCGAGATCTAGGGCTTATAAACGAACAATACAATATAATCTACTATAATGTTAAAATTAAAATGTTAACGCGTAGGCTCCTTAGATAGCCACTATGCTCCCTTATAAGTAAGGTATAAATACAGCAAATATTAAACAAAATCTCCAACGAATTCCTATTTGTGTTTCTAGGTTTACCTAAAAACCTATATACTAAATATATTAAACAGCTTGCCTAGCGCTGTAGCTATAATATAACGCGTTAAATAAACAAAACGGCTCTTACTAGGTAAATTATAATAGGTAACCTAGTACTCCTACACTCTGCTATTGCGTATTATCTACTAGCCGGCATACTAAAGGTAATAAGGCAGGAGGGAACACTAAGGTTATATAGAAGAATAATAATATTAATCTAGCGGGCAGCTAATAAAGAGCTAATAATTATCCTAACCTAAAAGCTAGTAACTGGTAAGAATAACGCCCTAGATATATACGTTAATAATCTAAGCTTTAATATATTTATAGACATACTAGGCTAAGATATTAACTTTAATCCTAAAAGCGAAACGCTTTACTACTATATTAGTAATAAGATAGCTAAAAAACAAATTTAGCTTATAAATAAAGAGAAATGGCGTAGTGCGGTTAAGGATATATTTCTATAAAAAATAAATAGGTTTTTATTTATAATAGAATAAAAAAGAATAAGTAGATTACTGCTTAAAGTTAAGCTAGTATTACTAACTTGTATTTTGTTACGGAACCCGACCGTAGGGGCCTCTATAGGAGAGCCCCGTGCTCTTATATACACCTCGCGTACAGCTTACGTCAGCTACGCGTAGGTATATCATCTCCTTACGCCCTCGACCCTTACGATCGATTGCGTAACGTCTTGTAGACTCCTTAAATACATACGCTTTGTAGCCACTACCCCCGTTCTATAACATTACGTTACGCCTTTTTACCACTAACGCTTAGCCTACGACCAATTCTACGTCTTTATAATACTACAGGCGCTACTAAAAGCAGCGTATTTATAAATTACCTTACTTTATACTTCTAAGGAACCCATAATAGTAAGACAATATTCCTTACTAGCTACTATATTAAACCCAAAAAATAATCTAACACCTATACTTAACCTATGACGCCAATTAATCCTAGAAGAATTCGATTTATTAGCCCTAGCCTTAACCCCTAAAGAGATAGACACTAATAATATCATATCTTTTATTAACTATATAACTATGGACATGTAAGCAGAAGGGCTACTACCTATTAAAATTAAAATACGAGACACTAAGACGTTTATAAAAATAGTAGTATAAGAACTTAATAAATACTACCGCCTTTTACAGAACTACTACCTAAAGCTTATACAAGCTAAGATGCATACTGCCTAAGATTATAATATTATCTAAGACCTATAAACTTGTAAGGCGCTCGCCAATAACACGCGTTAAGAAACTAAAGATAACCTCCACGTGTCTAAACGCGAGGTCCAATAGTTAAAGAAGGCTAAGATTATACTTATTACTACGGTTACTAAAAGAAAAGGTATAATTAAATACCTAGAATCTTAGCTTAATAAGCACATTTGTAATAACGCTAGATACCTCTTTACTATATATAACGCCACCTAAGTCTTTACGCCCCTAGTAACTTTACCTACTTAACGCCTAACGAAGGGTTAGCGCTAAGCAGCTTTACCTAATAGGAACCCCTACCAGAGTAGTAATAATAAAAGCTATAATAATTGGACCTAAGCTGCTACTATAGGGTCTAATATACGCTACCCTAATCCCCTAGTCTTCTAGGGAGACCGTAAGGAATACAGCCACTAGAAGATGTAAATCTATAAGAAACTAACTTAGAGCGCCTACCTTTTTCCTACGGAAGATATTAAGATTGGCTATATTATTGGGCGAATAAAGGGTACACTATTTAATAGACTTTTTACCTAATAGGAGACTAGTAGCCTCTAGAAGTGGCAGTCCTACTAAGAAGTCCTTAATAATCTTAACCTAATATACCGTGACTATAACCTACTAGCCACTAACCAAGCTAAACTATATACCCTAAAGATAAGCCCTACTAAATTATTTAATAAGTTTTATATTAAATTCTAGGAATATACCGGAGCCCTTACCTAAGACAACACTAAAGACTAAAAAGATTTTCTTAAAAAAGTCACTTATCGCCTTAGTTACGCAGCCGCCAGCCATAACTATAATAATATTTATAATATGGTAGTAGCCCTATAGAAGATTAAATGATAACTAAATTAGATTGTTACTGCTAACCCTTACCTAAAGACCTCCCTATAGAAGCCCTCTGGACCTACTAAACCTATATATACTAAGCTATTAACGCCTACTACCTTAAATACCACTAGAGCTAATATCGACCTCTCTATACTAACCTTTTTATAAAAACTCCTAAATGGAGAGCGCGAGCTACTCTGGAAACTAGGACGCTACTATAAATACTATTAAGAAGGCTGTTATTGCGATAGCCTAAACTGCCTAATAGCTAGATTTAGTAGCCGCCGCCTAATACCTAATCTAATACCCCGAACACTAAATACGTTACTATATACTACTACTATATAAGATAAAGACGTAGTAATAGCGGTAGAGTTGGATATAAAAGCGGAAAACGCTAAGTCCTAACCCTAAGTTGTAGGTTAGGACGCCCTAACAACAGAGGGATCTATATATTGGCTTACTTAATAAATAACTTAGTAAAAATAAATAGATGGAAATAGATAGTTTTACCTATAATAGGAACTACTGCCAAAAAATAATATAAAAGCCGTTCTATAATTAATTATAGAGCTATTAATAAATTTATAAATACCTAATTTGTATATACTTATAACCTACCTATCTTACCCCTTACTAAAGCCTACGCCCTATAACTCGCTAACGGTAGTTATACCGTATAAAAGATTACCTATATAGTATAACTCTACCTAGATATAAATGGGCACCAGGAAGAACTCTAGGCCTATATTACACTACTTACTAACTACCCTATTATTCTTAGAATAAACTAGCTTAAATAATATAACCCCTCTATTAACTAGAAGAAGAGAGAAGCAACCTTTAACTCTAAATACTATAGAGAGACTTGCCTAGGGTATGGCCTAGCTACCTCTATTTACTCCCTAAAATATTAACCTAAGGAACCCCCTATTACCCTACCTACGACTAACTACCACTATATAAGCGCCGCAGCCTTCTACCGTATAGTATATAGAAAAGGCTAAACTGTTACTATAGCCTCCTAATTACGACTATATAAGCTTAATAAAGAATAGGACTACGTCCTCTATAATAACAGAATAGATATAGTTAACCTTTTAAAAAATAATGCCCCCGTAGAACTTTACGGACTTTTACCTTTAGACTTTAAGAAGTTTATAAAGCTTAAAAAAGGACTTACTAATAAGGAACTCCGTAAGCTCCTTCCTAAGAGGTATTATAACTTTATTAATATATGCTTACAAAAGAGCGTAAATATACTTCCCCTACATTAACCTAATAACTATGCTATTAATATTAAATAAGGAAAAACGCTACCCTATAAGAGACCCTACCTAATATTAAAAGACGAACTTTTAGTTATTAAAAAGTATATTAACAAGCACCTTAATAAAGGGTTTATTTATCCTAGTATATCCCTAGCAGCCGCCTCTATCCTCCTTACTAAGAAGCTAAAAGGAGGTATTTAATTCTATATTAACTATAGAGGACTTAACGCTATTATAATTAAGAACTAATACCCTATACTGCTTATACGCGAGACTCTTAAGCGACTTAGCTAAGCTAAAATCTATACTAAGCTTAATATTATTGCCGCCTTTAACCGCCTCTAAATATAGGAAGGTAATAAATAAAAAACTACATTCGCATCGCGCTTTGGCTAATTTAAATATATTATTATACCCTTTAGCGTATATAACGGCCCAAGCAGCTTCTAAAGCTATATTAATAACGCCTTATAGAACTACCTTAATAACTTCTACTCTGCGTACCTAGACGATATACTTATTTATAGTAATAACCCTTTTAAGCATACTAAGCACGTTTAAAAGGTCCTATAGCGCCTTAGGGACGCGGGACTTTATATTAATTTAAAGAAGTGCGAATTCTTAATTATAGAAGTAAAATACCTTAAACTAATTATTACTACTAAGGGTGTCCGTATAGACCCTAAGAAGGTATATATAATTACTAAATAGTAAACCCCTAACTGTATTAAGGATGTATAAGCTTTCCTTAGTTTTGCTAACTTCTATTAAAATTTATATACAACTTCTTAGGTGTTATAGCACTACTTATAGCAATAATGTAAATAAAGGGCCTTTCCGCAAAAGGAAGAAAAATATATTTATGTTTTATCTAGACGCCTAAATGTAAGAAGGCGTTCTAAGACCTTAAAGATGCTTTTATTAAAGTACCTATCCTAGCTTACTTTATACTAGGACGATAACTCTATCTTAAGACTAACTCCTTAGACTACGTTAACGTAGGCGTCCTCTCCTAAATAGGTAATAATAGTCTCCTCTACCTAATCGCATTCTATTTGTTTAAGCTTATACTATAAGAATGTAACTATAAGATCTATAATAAGGAACTTCTCGTAATTATATAAGCGTTTAAGGAATTCTAACTGGAACTTTCCTTAGTAGAACCTAACTAGCTAACTAAAGTCCTTATAGATTATTGCAACCTTAAGTACTTTATAACTACGAAATAGCTAAACTAACGCTAAGCACGCTAGAACGAGTTTCTCTCTAGTTTTAACTTTAAAATTGCATATAGGCTAGGAGTATAAGGTACTAAGCCTAATAGCCTAACACGCCGCTTATAAGACCTTCCTTAGTCTAAAAATAACCCTTATAACTAGTTCTAATAATAAACAATTTTAAAAGCACGGAATTTGGCCCTAGGTATACTACCTACAATAGAGCTAACTATACCTTAGCTCCACACTATAGAACTAAAATTACCTCCTAAAATTAATAAGCTTATTACTATAGTATATAACACCTCTATTAACCTATTACTGTATTAACTTATTACCGCAAAGACCGCTAGCGCCTATATGCTACTAACTAAACTCTAAAGCTTAGGCCAGATTAATATGGCAGCCTTAAAAGTAAAAAAAAACAGGCTTTATTATAGAGGCTGTTTATTTATCCCCAACTTAGAAAATCTATAACGGTAACTAATTTAAATGGCTTACAACCTCTAATTAAGCGGCCACCTAGGTAAAGAAGGAACCTATAAGCTTCTTAGCCGATACTACTTCTAGCCTAAAATAATAGACTTAGTTAAACGCTTTATAGGCGCCTATTATAGTTATAAGCGCGCTAAGGCCTTTAATATAAAGTACTAAGGACTACTGCACCCTTTACTAGTACCTATATAACGATAGGCAGATATTGCTATAGATTTCGTTGTTAACCTACCACCCTATAAACGACATGGCCGTACCTATAAGAACATCCTTATAATAATATACCGACTTATAAAAGAGCGCCACTACGTCCTAACTAAAGGCGTAGCCGTTAGCGACGTTACTAACGCCTTCCTCTATGAAATTTACCGATTATATAGGTTACCTAACTTAATTACGTCCGACTAAGGTATATAGTTTAGCTCTAATATATGGAGATAAATCTGCCAACGCCTTAATATCTTTATTAAGATATTTATATCCTTTTATTATAAAACTACTAGGTAACCGGAAAACGCCAATACTAGTATAAAAGCGTACCTACAATAGGTAGTTGCCTATAGTTAAGATAACTAGGTAGATTACCTCCCACTAGGTAAATTTGTAGTAAATAATTACGTTTTAACTACTATAGGACTTACCCCGTTCTTTACAAACAAGGGATATTACCCCTAATCTAGTATAGAACCACCAGAACCTATTAATAAGAAACTGCTATATAGAAAACGCCTTAAGATGCTACTTACTAACTAGCATGTAGACCGTATAAAAAATCTACTTAACTACTGTAAGGGAGAAATGGCCTGGGCTTAAGCAAAGTAGGCTTACTTCGCTAACCGTTACAGAACGCCACCACTGGAGATATATATTGGCGACTAGGTATAGCTAAATATACGTAATATCTCTACGTAAAGGCCTATAAAGTTACTTAATTATAAAAACCTTAGCCCCTACCTAATTAAATAAGTTATTAATAGGGGAGCTATATACGAGCTAGAGCTTCTGCCTGCCCTAGCTACCCGCGGGATATGGCCTATATTTTACCTATAGTTACTACACCTTTACCAGCCTAACCCCTTACTAGGATAAATATAGCCTAAACCCCTACTAGTACTAATCTAAGATAAAAACGAAAATAAGAACTATAAGGAGTGGACCGTTAAATAAATTATTAACTCTAAATACTTTAGCAATGGTAAAGGACGGCGGCTCTACTATAAAGCTACCTATATAGGATTTAACATAGATTAGCCGGAATGGCAACTATAGGAAGATTTTAAAAACGCGAAAGATCTAATTAGTGATTTCTACTACGTAAACCTATAGAAACTAGGCTTAAGCAGAGATTTCGTACCTAATCCCCTATAGGAGCCGTTATAGCTAAATTATTAAACATTACCGTCACGTAATTATAATAAGATGTTTAGGAACTTCGGCCGCCAGTTAAAGTTGTCTAATTAGTTAGATTCTAGACGCTAAGGAGAAACTAGCCAATTAGGATTTTCTATCCCTAGAATAGAAAATTGCCATTAGCTCGCTTACTACTAGCGCCTTAATAATACCCTTATATCTTACTAAGTCTTTAACAGTCTCCTTCCCCTCTATAGCTTAGTACCTTTATATAGTAGCAACCTATAAGCTTTAAGTCAGAAGCATTTATACAAGCCCGTTATACCTATAATAATATCTCTTCTTCTTCTCTATACTCTAAGCGTTCCCCCTATATGTATATAATAACTATAGCGTCGCCGGAGCTCCGCCTTAATAGGAGGGGGGGTAGTATTACGGAACCTAACCGCAGGGGCCTCTATAGGAGAGCCCCGTGCTCTTATATACACCTTGTGTACAGCTTATATTAGCTACGCGTAGGTATATTACCTCCTTATGCCCTTAACCCTTATAATCGATCGCGTAACGTTTTGTAGACTCCTCGAATACATACGCTCTATAGCCACTGCCCCCGTTCCGTGACATATTTATAGTCTACGCTACTAGCCAAAAATAATATAATTACTTACCCTCTATTTCCGCACCCTTGCCTTTACTAAATAACTCGCACTCTATATATATAAGAATAGGTAGAACTGGTAAACGGGTTAATACTAAGGCAATACTTAACCTATAGCTATTCTAAAAAACCTCTCCTAGTTAAAAAAGAGCCCTTACTTTATGCCTTAACCTATAATAAAAAAGGTAAAGGAAACTATAACCGTAGTATAGATTATGTGCTTTAAAGCCACTGCTTTATTTAGAATACTTACTAGTTTAATAAATTACTATATATAAAGGTAGACGGCTTAATAGAGCCCCTTAGTATGCTATTAGGCAAGGGAGTCTTAGAATAATATAACCTAAGATATTCTTATAACTTATTTAGCATTCTTAAAACGCCTAAGGGGATTAAACAATAAAGCCTAAGGTTTATACCCATTCTTTCTAGTAAACTTGTTAGGATAATATATATTAACACTGTCCCTAGCTCGCTCTTAATATCTAATACCTAATCCTTATATTTATACTTACGCTTTCTTTACCACTCTACTAAATTTAATTACTATTATAATATATATGTAGGGGATAGGTTGGGCTTACTATAGGCTAGCGGGGTTAACAACGCGGAAGAATAATGTTGGATATTTATAGTAGAAATACTAGGTGTTGTATAAGGGTGTGGAATATAGCGATATAACTATATAGAAGTGTTATTGCTATCCTAAATACTACCTATGCCTACCCTAGCATTATCTATACTAATAAGCTACACGGATAAGGTGGATAAGCTTTACTTTAAGCGAAAAACGGCTGTTAAACCTAGTGTAGGTAGACTGGAATAAGGTATAGGATCTAAAAGCTAGCGCCCTAGGTAGGTAAAGTGGTTTAATAAAGTACCTCCCTATTAAATTTAGATATAAGTCTTATTAGCCTACTGCTTTTATTACTAGGATTAATATTTAACCTTTTATATACCTATACTATATCTGCTAAGGGATATACTAATAAAATAAAATAGTTTTACGTATAATAGTAAATAGTATTTAACAATCTTAAAATATTTAATAATATTTTCTTAACTACTAACTTAACGCGAGTTAATAGGCTATAGTTATGGCTTAACCGTAACTGGTTAGAACTAGTAGCTAATTATAATAAATACACCCCTATTTAAATCATTTGTAAGCACTATAGTAGTAATACTCCTACTAATACTACTATTAGTCTAATATATAATATACCAGTATACGTTTTTTTAAGTTGTTAATCTATATACGCTTTAGATATTACAAAAACAGCTATAAGGTAACCTATTTTAGCTATAAGCTATACTGTTTACTAACTAGGTAAATATAGGAGCGTTACTATAGTAGGTAAATATAAAAACGCGTTATTAAATACGTAAACTAGTAGTAAGAACCCTACTTTAAGTTAATATATAATAAGGAAATGAGGGCAACTAGTATAATTAACCTTATATCTCTACCTAGCCTACTACTAGGGGTTGCCTATATCCTATTAATAGAAGAAAGAACGCGCTAGCTGTCATAGTACGTGCTAACTGTTAAGGTACGATGTACGAGGTAACTGTATAAGATTGATAAACGATATTATGTAAGGATCTATGTATAGAGGTGAGGCGGTATATATACGTGTCGCTTAGGGGTTAGGTCTGTGCTCGTGTCACAGTAACGCCGAGTTATAACAACGTGTTAGGTCAGTGCTGTGATAGTATATCCCCCTTTTAAGGCGAGCTCCTGTGAGCCAAGTAACGGCAGTAGAAATGCGGAGGTAAAAAAAAATAGACTATATGTATCCTCATCCTTCTAGTCCTTAAAGGTTCTCGTCCTTCTAGTCCTTAAAGGTCCTCGTCCTTATAGTCCTCAGACCCTCCTACCTATATCCCTACTACATCGCTCTCCGCTAGTGCTCGTCTCGAGTACTAAATAAAGCTAAAGGCAAAGGGGTAAAACGAAGGAAATAAGAAAAAATTTTATCCACGGGGTGTATGGCGGATATTGACACTCGAAAGGCTTAAAGTTGCGGAGATCGAGGTTAAGGCGTAGACTCGAAAGGCTTGGGGTGCGGAGATCGAGATTAAGGCGTAGACTCGAAAGGCTTAGAGTGTGGAGATTAAGGTTAAAACGTAGATTCTTGTCGCGGTAAACTTGAAGTACTATCTGTGCGAATTTAAAGACGGAGATAGAGACGGAGACGGAGACGAGATCGTAACCTATAGTCTTATACTGTAATCAAGATACGAGGAACATAGCCCGTAGGGTGTCTCCCTATAGCCGGCTTTGGAAACTCGGGACGTGAAGTAGAAGTATGGCTAGATACGGAGACTTAGAGACTAAGATTGAGATAAGGAACCATAGCCCACAGGGTGAACTTCCTATAGCCGGCCTAGGAAACTTAAGTGGAGACTAAGAAGAGGAACTATAGCCCGTAGGGTGTCTCCCTGTAGCTGGCCTAGGAAACTTAGGTAGATAGAGAGATTGGCTTAGGTACTTAAATAGATTTGATAGAGATTTTACTAGGTCGCATTAACGTGGAATGGGGGTAAGAATCCTGCCTGGGGTAGGGTCGTAGCTTTGGCTTTAGAATGGTGGAAACAAAGCCCTATTGGGGGCGTATAAGATAATACGATATACTATTGGCTGATAGTATCTAAGCGTTAGTTGTGCGATGCGTCTATATAGTGCTACTCGGTCACAGTTAGGGGTATACTATAGGAGACAGTTGTAGGTATAATAATTAGAGTTAAACTTAAGCTCTAGAACGGGGAAGTCTATTCTTAGGTTATGCTTTTTAAGCTAGGGCATTCTAAGAATTACTAGTGTTAAGGGTAATAACTTCGTAACGTAAAAAAGTATAGATTCTGTATAGTGGCCGATTGTTATCTTTGCTGTAAAGTAATGGGTAATAAAGCTGGATGGGAGTCCGTTAGTAAGGCGGAGTGGTTTTAGGACTAGAAGTCTTTTTATTATAATATTATGCTTTTTTATAAGCGAGTCTTTGTCTATAAATACTAGTGCTATACTACTACTATTAATAAGGCTTATTGTTTTAATGAAAACTTTTAGAAGTGGGTTACGTAGTAAAGAGAGGTAGGTCTAAATAAGGATGGCATTTCTATTATTGTTTACTGTTTTAAGATTAAGTGGTAGCTAGCTTAGAATAAGGTTTAACTAATTTAGTAGCATAGATCTAATTCTTTTATCCTCCTCCTTATATAGTTCTAACCCTTAGAGGCGACTTAGTTTAAAGGTTAGCCTTTTAATAACTAGATTATAGGGCTTAGTTAGTAGCTATGGTCTTAGCTAGTATATCCTAATATATTAGTCTCTAACGGTGTATATATACTAGAGGGTACTTCTCTAATAATATAGCCGGTTTTACAATTGGTAGTAGTATAGAGCACTTATCCGTAGTTTATATACGGGACCGTTAGCTAGGGCTATATTAGGGAGGGAAATTGCGGGGGTAGGTTTCTGTGTCCGAACTTACGTCCTTATCCCTAGTTACCGCCTTAATTACTATCCCCTCTGCTAAAGAATCCGCTGTGGCTAGAAGGGGGTTAGCGCGGTAACATTAGAAGGGGATTTAGGTTTATTTAGGGGTTATAAGTATCTTTCTAGTAGCTAGATTAACCACATACTATATAGAGTCTATTATCTATACAATATCTTTAAATATTATTAGGGAGGCTACTACTACTACTGCCAAATTTAGCGGCGTTAAGGTTTATTAGGTTATTCTATAATACTAGTGCTAAGGTATTATTATTAGGTAATATATGTTAATATCCACTAGCGGTGTTTAGCTTAGCGGCATTTAGCTTAGTATAGTAGGTATAGTTCTATAGGTTATAAGCAAACACGTCTATTTACTTACTCTAGCCCTTATAGTTGGCATTATTAATCTTACGGCTAAGGGTAAGGGCTAGGTCCTTTATCTTAGGGGAAATATTCTTCCTAAGTAAATCTACTTTTTATTCCTCGGTGTAACATTTCCCGCCCTAACGTCGCCATTCGGCCAAAAAGACACGGAGTGCTTGCGAACTTGTTCGCAAGCGCGGCGGGATCTAATATATGTACTCTTACAATTGCCCTCCCCTCTGCGCGTTCGCCCTCGAACGCTAAGCCGCAGGGGGTCCGCACACGAAGAGTTGTACTATATATTAGGAGTCCCCAGTAACGAAGGCTGCTTAGAGTCTAAGCCTAATCGGACATAAGCTGACGCCTCTTCGCCTAACCCCTGTAGACGCGTTTAACTGTACTAAAGCGAAGTATGCGACCGTCGGGGGTTAAACCCTCGACCTACTACCGATAGCCCCCATAGCTGGCTCTAGTAAGTTCGCAAGTATAATTGTAACGTTTCCCGCCCTAACGTCGCCATTCGGCTAAAAAGACACAGAGTGCTTGCGAACTTATTTATAAGCGCGGCGGGATCTAATATATGTACTCTTATACTCGGTCTTATTTACTTTAATTATTAACTTATTAAGCTCTACTTTTTAGGACTAGTAGTTACGCTCGCCTTAACATAAAGTATCTAACTTATTTTTGGCTGCTTAGGTTATATCTATAGTCTTATAGTGTCTTCTTATATATATAAATATAGACTCTTGGTTAGAAAAAGTCTATTTACTTAGATTGTTTGAGTGTATGCGTAGCATATTAAGGCTATATTTAACATAGTTATAGGCCTTATTTATTAGCATGTCTAATATATAGAGGACTTCGTCTATTAGGGTCTTAAAGCACTTTATATCCCTCTAGAAAACGCCTTAGATTTTTATTTCCTATATTTTAAATTTTTCTTACTTTTTAATTGGTGATCCCTTACCGTTAAATAGGGTTGGATTTTTTGCTTTACGCTTTTTTCTATAGGGCTTAGCTAGAAGAGAGGAGCTAGTCATAGGGTTTATGTTCTTATTAGTAATAGCCTAAGTAAGTATAGCGATCTAAGAGCTTAGACTTTATATAGTCTTAGTATATACGAAAGCTTACTATTTATATTATTATATACGTAGTTTAAGCGTTATAAGGGAGTTAATTCTATATTAAGCTTCTTTAAGTTAGGACTTTATAGTTTAACCTTTATTATAAACCGTTTAGAGACCGCTCTTAATGCTAGTTAAAAAGGTTATATATATAGAGATGTTACGGAACCCAACTATAGGGGCCTCTATAGGAGAACCCCGTGCTCTTATATATACCTCGCGTACAGCTTATATTAGCTACGCGAGGGTATATTACCTCCTTACGCCCTTAACCCTTACGATTGATCGCGTAACGTCTTGTAGACTCCTTGAATACATACGCTTTATAGCTATTGCCCCCATTTCATAACATTACATTACGCCTTTTTCTTTACCGACGCTTAGCCTACAACCAATTCTACGTCTTTATAATACCGTAGACGCTGCTAGAAGCAGCGTGTCTATAAGTTACCTTACTTTATACTCTTAAAGAATTAATAATAGTAAGACGAAATTCCTTACTAGCTACTATATTAAACTTAAAGAATAACCTAATACCTATATTAAAACCACGACACTAATTAGTCCTAGGAGGATTTAATTTATCTACCTTAGCCTTAACCCCTAAAGGGAAGCCTAGTGGCTTAAAAAACTACGACAACTATAAGGGGGATATTAATAATATTTTATCCTTTATTAACTACATAACCACGGATAAATAAGCCGAAGGGCTACTACCTATTAAGATCAAAATATGAGACGCCGAGATATTTATAAAAATGGTAGCATAAGAACCTAATAAATACTACCGCCTTTTATAAAACTACTATCTAAAGCTTATATAAGCTAAGATGCGTACTACCTAAAATTACGATATTATCTAAGACCTATAAGCTTGTAAGGCGCTCGCTAATAATATACGCTAAGAGATTAAAGACGACCTCTATGCGTCTAAATGCGACATCTAACGATTAAAAAAGGCCGAGATTATACTTATTGCTATAGTTACTAAAAGAGAGGGTATAATTAAATACCTATAATCTTAGCTTAATAAGCATATTTGTAATAATATTAGACACCTCTCTACTATATATAACGCCACTTAAGTCTCTACGCCCCCGGTAACCTTACCTACTTAATACTTAATAGAAGGTTAGCGCCGAGTAGCTTTACCTAACGGAAACCCCTATTACAGCAGCGGTAATAATAAAAGCTATAACGATTAAACCTAAACTACTACTATAGGGTCTAATATACGCTACCTTAATCCCCTAATTTTTAAGGGTAACCGCAAGGAATATAGCTACTAGAAGATATAAATCCGCGAGAAACTAACCTAGAGCGCCTACCTTTTCCCCATAAAAGATATTAAGATTAGCTATATTATTAGACGAATAAAGGGCATCCCGTTTAATAGGCTTTTTACTTAATAGGAAACTAGTAGTCCCTAAAAGTAGTAGTTCTACTAGGAAGTCCTTAACGACCTTAATTAAATATACCGCGACTATAACCTAGTGGCCACTAGTCAAGCTAAACTACGCGCCCTAAAGATAAGTTTTATTAAATTATTTAACAAGTTTTATATTAAATTCTAGGAATATACCAGAGTCCTCGCCTGAGACGACGCTAAAGACTAAAAAGATCTTCTTAAAAAAGTTACTTATTGCCTTAGTTACGCAGCCGCTAGCTATAACTATAACGAAGTTTATAATATAGTAGCAGCCCTACAGAAGATTAAACAACGGCTAAACTAGATTACTACTGTAAACCCCTATCTAAAGACCTCCCTATAGAAGCCCTCTGGACCTACTAAACTACTAACGCCTACTACTCTAAGTAATACTACTAGTCCTAATATTAACCTCTCTATACTAGCCTTCCCGAAGAAGTTACTAGATAGAGAGCGCGAGCTACTCTAGAAGCTAAGGTATTACTATAGATGCCGTTAAGAAGGCTATTATAGCTATAGCCCAAACTACCTACTGGCTAGGTTTAGTAGCCGCTGTTAAATACCTAACCCTATACCCCGGATACTAAATACGTCGCTATACGCCGCTACCGTATAAGACAAAGATATAGTAACGGTAGTAGAATTAAACGCGGAAGCGGAAAACGTAAAGTTCTAGCCCTAAGTTATAGGTTAGGACACTCTAATAATAAAGGGATCTATATATCGGCTTACTTAATAAATAGCTTAGTAAGAATAGAAGGATAGAAGTAAATAGTCTTACCTATAAAAGGAACTACTGCTAAGAAACAATATAAAACCTATTCTATAATTAACTGCGGAGCTACTAATAAATTTATAGATACCTAATTTGTGCGTACTTATAACCTACCTACCTTACCCCTTACTAAAGCCCGCGCCCTATAACTCGCTAATAGTAGTTATACTATATAAAAGATTACCTATATAGTATAACTTTACCTAAATATAAACGGACACTAGGAGGAGCTTTAGGCCTATATTACACTACTTGCGAACTACCCTATTATCCTTAAAATAAACTAGCTTAAATAATATAACTCCGCCATTAACTGGCAAAAGAGAAAATTAACCTTTAATTTTAAATACTGTAGAGAGACTTGTTTAGGGCATAGCCTAGCTACCTCTATCTACTCCCTAGGATATTAACCTAAGGAAACCCTTATTACCCCACCTATAACTAACTGCTACTACGTAAGCGCCGCGGCCTTCTACCGTATAGCACGTAGGAAAGGCTAAACCGTTACTGTAGCCTCCTAATCACGACTATATAAGCTTAATAAAGATTAAAACTACGTCCTTTATAGTAATAGGATAGATATAGTTAACCTCCTAAAAAATAATGCCCCCGTAAAACTCTACGGACTTTTACCCTTAGACTTTAAGAAGTTTATAAAGCTTAAAAAAGGACTTACTAATAAGGAACTCCGCAAGCTCCTCCCTAAGAGATACTATAACTTTATTAATGTATGCTTATAAAAGAGCGTAGATATACTCCCCCTATATTAACCTAACAACTATACCATTAATATTAAATAAGGAAAAACGCCGCCCTATAAGAGACCCTATTTAATATTAAAAGACGAACCCCTAGTTGTTAAAAAGTATATTAACGAGCACCTTAATAAAGGGTTTATTCGCCCTAGCATATCCCTAGCAGCCGCCCCTATCCTCCTTACTAAAAAGCTAAGAGGAGGTATTTAATTCTGCGTTAACTATAAAGGACTTAACGCTATTACAATTAAAAACTAATACCCTATACCACTTATACGTGAGACCCTTAAACGGCTTAGCCAAGCCAAAATCTATACTAAGCTTAATATTATTGCCGCCTTTAACTACCTCTAAATACGGGAAGGTAATAAATAGAAAACTATATTTATATTACGCTTCGGCTAATTTAAATATACCGTTATACCTTTTAGCGTATATAACGGCCTAGGTAGCTTCTAAAGCTATATTAATAACGCCTTATAGGACTACCTTAACGACTTCTACTCCGCGTACCTAGACGATATACTTATTTATAATAATAACCCTTTTAAGTATACTAAGTACGTTTAAAAGGTCCTATAGCGCCTTAGAGACGTAGGACTTTATATTAATTTAAAAAAGTGCAAATTCTTAGTTATAGAAGTAAAATACCTTAAACTAATTATTACTACTAAGGGTGTCCGTATGGACCCTAAAAAAGTATATATAATTACCAGATAGTAAACCCCTACCTATATTAAGGACGTATAAGCCTTCCTTAGTTTCGCTAACTTCTATTAGAAATTTATATATAACTTCTTAAGTATTATAGTACTACTTATAGCAATAATACGAATAAAGGGCCTTTTCGTAAAAGAAAGAAAAATATATCTACGTTTTATCTAGACGCCTAAATGCGAAAAGGCGTTTTAAGACTTAAAAAATGCGTTTACTAAAGCACCTATCCTAGCTTACTTTATACTAGAACAACAACTCTATCTTAAGACTAACTCCTTAAACCACGTTAACGCGGGCGTCTTTTCCTAAATAGGTAATAACAGTTTTCTCTACCTAGTCGCATTCTACTCGTCTAAGCTTATACTATAAGAATATAACTATAAAATCTATAATAAGGAACTCCTTGCAATTATATAAGCGTTTAAGGAATTCTAACTAGAACTTTCCTTAGTAGAACCTAACTAGCTAACTAAGGTCCTTACAGATTACTATAACCTTAAGTACTTTATATAAAATAACTAAACTAACGCTAAGCACGTTGGAACGAGTTCCTCTCCGGTTTTAACTTCAAAATTATATATAGGCTAGGAGTATAAGGTACTAAGCCTAATAGCCTAATACGCCGTTTATAAGACCTTCCTTAGTTAGAAGATAACCCTTATAATTAATTCCAGCAATAAATAATCCTAAAAGCACGAAACTTAGCCCTAGGTATACTACCTAAGACAGAACTAACCCCCCCTTAGCTTTATACTATAGAACTAGAGTTATCCCCTAAAATTAATAAACTTATTACCGCAGTATATAACACCTCTATTAACCTATTACTGTATTAACTAATTACTGTAAAGATCGCTGGCACCCATATACTACCTACTAACCTCTAAAGCTTAGGCTAGATTAATATAGCAGCCTTAAAAGTAAAAGAAAACAGGCTCTATTATAGAGGCTATCTATTTATCCTTAACTTAGAAGACCTATAACGGCAACTAATCTAAATAGCCTACGACCTCCGATTAAGCGGCTACCTAGGTAAAAGAGGAACCTATAAGCTCCTTAGCCGATACTACTTCTAGCCTAAAATAATAGACTTAGTTAAACGCTTTATAAGCGCCTACTACGGCTATAAATATGCTAAAGTATTTTATATAAAGTACTAAGGACTGCTATACCCTCTACTAGTACCTATACAACGATAGGCAGATATTGCTATAGATTTCGTTATTAACCTACCGCCTTGTAAATGATATAGCCGAACCTATAAGAATATTCTTATAATAATATACCGACTTATAAAAGAACGCCACTATATCCTAACTAAAGGCGTAGCTGTAAGCGACGTTGCCGATACCTTTCTTTACGAAGTCTACCAACTATACGGGTTACTTAACTTTATTACGTCTGACTAAGGCACGTAATTTAACTCTAATATATAGAGGCGGATCTGCTAACGCCTTAGTATCTCCGTTAAGATATCTATATTCTTTTACTATAAAACTATAGGATAACCGGAAAACGCTAACGCTAGTATAAAGGCGTACTTACGATAGGTAGTCGCCTATAGTTAGGACGACTGGGTAGACTACCTTCCGCTAGGTAAATTTGCAGTAAATAACTACGTCTTAGCTACTATAGGACTTACCCCGTTCTTTGCGAATAAAGAATATTACCTACGATCCGGTATAGAGCCACTAGAGCCTATTAATAAGAAACTGCTATATAGAAAACGCCTTAAGATGCTACTTACTAATTAATATATAGACTGTATAAAAGACCTACTCGACTACTGTAAAGGAAAGATGGCCTGGGCCTAAGCGAAATAAGCTTACTTCGCTAACTGTTACAAAACACCGCCACCTAAGATGCGTGTTAGCAACTAGGTATAGTTAGATATATATAATATCTTTATATAGAGACCTATAAAGTCACTTAATTATAAGAACCTTAGCCCCTATTAGATTAAACGAGTTATTAATAAAGGAGCTATATACGAACTAGAGCTCTTACCTATATTAGCCACCCGCGGGATATAGCCCGTATTTTACCTATAGCTACTATACCTTTACTAGCCTAACCCTCTACTAGGATAAATATAGCCTAAACCCCTATTAGTACTAATCTAAGATAAGAACGAAGACAAGAATTATAAGGAGTAGACTATTAAACGAATTATTAACTCTAAATACTTTAGTAAAGGTAGAGGACGGCGGCTCTACTATAAAGCTACCTATATAGGATTTGATATAGATTAGCTAGAATAGCAACTATAGGAAGATTTTAAAAACGTAAAAGATCTAATTAGCGATTTCTACTACGTAAACCTATAGAAACTAGGCCTAAGTAGAGATTTTATACCTAATCCCCTATAGGAGCCGTTACAGCTAAATTGTTGTATATTACCGTTACGTAACTACTCTAACGAGATATTAAGGAACTTTAACCGCTGGTTAAAGTTATCTAATTAGTTAGATTTTAGACGCTAAGGAGAAGCTAGCTAATTAAGATCTTTTATCCCTAGAATAGAAAATCGCTATTAGCTTGCTTACTACTAGCGCCTTAGCAATACCCTTATACCTTACTAAGTCCCTAACAGCCTCCTTCCCCGCTATAGCCTAGTACCTTTGCATAGTAGTAACCTATAAGCTTTAAGTTAGAAGTACCTATATAAGCCTATTACACCTATAACGATATTTCTTCTTCTAGATACCCTAAGCATTTCCCCCTATATATATATAGCAACTACAGCGTCGCCGGAGCTCCGCCTTAATAGGAGGGGGGGTAGTGTTACGGAACCCAACCGTAGGGGCCTCTATAGGAGAACCCCGTGCTCTTACGTACACCTTGTGTATAGCTTATGTTAGCTACGCGAGGGTATATCACCTCCTTACGCCCTTAACCCTTACGATTAATCGCGTAACGTTTTATAGACTTCCTAAATATATACGCTTTATAGCCATTGCCCCCGTTCCGTAATAAGAGAAGTGCTAGAAGGTTTCTACTATATTAAGGTTCTTAGGGTACTTAGGACTATTCCTAATTGCCTAGGCAATATTAGTATAGGTAGTATTAAAGAGGTAGGTAAGTGCTTCGCGTGTGTTTGTTAACGGGGTATTATTTGTGTTTTAGTCGCCTATTTTAAGGGATCTAGGTAGGGTAGTTAAAATCCTATAAGGCTGGCTGTAATACTAAGGTTATTAAGACTGTCTGGGACTATGCTAAGACTATAGTATGGTGTTGTTGGTTGCGCCAGGTCGCGATTATACTGGGGAAAATAGAGACTATAGGTGGAGGCGGTAAACTAGGAAGATAAAGATCGCGATGGGGTGTAAGAGGAGATACCACAAACTGTCATAGTACGTGCTGACTGTTAAGGTACGATGTAGGAGGTGACTGTATAAAATTGACAAACGATATCGTGTGAGGATTTATGTATAGAGGTAAGGCGGTATATATACGTGTCGCTTAGGGGTTAGGTTTGTGCTCATGTCACAGCAACGCCGAGTTATAATAACGTGTTAGGTTAGTGCCGTGACACTAGCGGAGAATAAGTATATAAAACCTAGCTAGAATAAGTAATATTATAACTCTAGTCTAGTTATATCTGGGTGCGGAGAGGAGTAGGTATATAATAAATACTATTAATGTTGTATAGAATATATATAGCCGCCTCTGGCTAAAAAGGGTAATATCTAATAATAAGAATAGTAACTGCGAGTCTATACCTACTTCTTTTATAAAACGACAGCGGCTAAATATTAATAAATTTACTAAATCTGTTAATGATCTGGTAGTAAAACTAGCTTAGTTAAGAATATAAAGTTCTAATTTTTTAGTTAAGGTAGGTTACGCCTTTATATATAACCGGAGTCTAACTGCAATACTTAATAGTCTTCTCTACTATTTGGCACTTAGCGGGCCCTAGTAAATAAAACACTCTCTTTACTATTTAACCGCCTACCGCTATAAAAAGCAGTATCTTCGCAATATGCCTTTGGCTCTTAATAATTGCGTACTAATTTAAAATACTTTCCTACGCGCCTAATCCAAACCTTACTACGTAAATATTTGCGTGCTAGTTTGAAATACTTTCCTACGCGCCTAATCTATACCTTATTACGTAAACAATTGTGTGCTAGTTTAAAATACTCTTCTATACGCCTAATCTGTACCTTATCGCGTAAACAACTAATATTTAGCTATATATTCTCCCTAGTAAGCCGTATTCGCCTAAACTTTAATATAGCTTTGTTTATAAAATAAGTAACCTCCCTTTAATATAGAGTATATTAACCTAGTGTTTAATTTTAAGGGGACTTAAATAGTACTAGGGAAAGTGAGGACAAGTTGGACTATAAAGGCGATTTTGACCTAACTACCGCGCTATAGGTAAGAGAAGAGTACCTCTGGATATTATAATGGTGATATATAAAAGAAAACCCACCTAAGAGATATAAGCCCATATTTGCACTTTATAGGTCTATTTTACTAGTAAGACTAATAATTAACTTTACGACTTATAACGGGCATCTTATTAACCTATAGTTTGACTACTTTTTAGGCCTTATTAAGGGTATAATAAAAAAGGTATAGCTAGAAGCTATTTTAAAGCAGCTAAAAGCAGTATAAAAAAAGCTAATTATATTTCTAACCCGGTGTCCACTTATAAGGTATATATATACTATAAATATTATATTAAATTATCTACTAATATTCTTAATATTATATATAGCTATTTAACGTAATAGGGAACTTTAGGAACTATATAATTATAAAGGCTTATATAGTTATAAGGGAGGTATATAGGCTAGGGTTTAATAATATACCTAAACTAATTGTGGAACTACTAACTAATTATAATTTTATTACGCTAGATTATATAAAGGTATTTTATCTATACTATTTAGTAAAATACTAATAAGAGTTAATAGCTAAGTGATAACCGCTTCTATTCTAACGCGATAGTTGCTAGTATAGCTAGTATATTTTATAGTAGAGGAAGGAACAGCCTTGCCTAATTACCCTGCTCTTATAATATATTTAAAAAGCTTACTAGCAATATTATTACTTTTATTTTAATAGTAATATATTATATAATTAGGGAGTATAGAACTAGGTCTAAGGGAATAGATAACTTTTATAGCTCTGCTATTAGCGGTTAGTATATATCCGGTATTTTACTATATATTATTATTCTTTAACCCGTTATAGAAGCCTATAATAACCTCTTAGGCAGCTAGAACTAGATATTTAGAAAATGGTAATTTAGAATCTAGCTGCGGCTTTAGCCTATAGTTATTAAATATGCTATAGGCCTAATGCTAGATTAATTAAATATAGAAATTATTAAGGACCCGCATAAAGATAACCTTAATAACCTTATAGCGGATTTAAGTAATAATATAAGAGAGAGGTTCCTTATAAGCCTTAACAATAATAAAACTAATACGGTTATTAACTTAGGCTATTTATTAGTAAGCCGGACTATACTATCTAGTCTATTAAGTCTATCTTAAAAGGAGAGCTCTAGAGTAAGCTAGACTAGTTTATTAAGTCTATTTTAAATAGAGAGCTTTAGAGTAGGCTAGACTAGTCCACTAAGTCCGTCTTAAAGGGAGAGCTCTAGAGTAAGCTAGATAATCTAGGGCCCTACTACTACTATAATATTTACTAATTTAACTTTTGGAACTAGCTAAGTTTATTAAATTTAGCAGAATATACATCCTTTGCCCTAGTGTACTACTTTGTCCTAAATATAGGAACCGGCGAGCCTAGGCCAGAAAGGTTTAAATCTAATAAATTATTTGTATAATTTAAGCAGTACTATAGCCTTATAGAGGATAGCTATAGCTAGTATAATAATAGGAAAGCGAAATTAAATTTAATTAAGAATAAGGAGCAGTATATAAAGTTTATAATGTATGCTTTAGACTCTAGTATTAATAAGCCAGTAGAGTTTTTAGTAGGAGATTAGGTGTAGGACTTTCCATACTCTCCTATAGGATAACTGCGGCTTCTTTATTATATATACTAGCTCTTAATCTACCTTTCTTTTGGCCTATATCTACTACTCTTAATAGCTACTTTTTAGCTATATATATGTGCTATATTAGTAAAGCTAAATACTTATAGTATATTATTGTTGTAGGGAAAGCAGGAAAGGTTTTATACGTTTAGAATATATTATAAAACAGTTAGGATATTGTATTAATTTTTGCCTTGCTAGCCCTATAAATAGCTTTAAAGTAGCCTTTATTTATTATCTAAAACTAGTAGGTATGGATTTACTTCGTAAATCCTATCCCTCCGTCGTGCTGCGCAGCCCCCCGCCCGCTACGCTTCCCTCTACATTAATACAAAGTCGGCTGCGCTGTAGGGGCTGCTTCGCAGTAGGGGGCTACATATATTATATATCACTTTATTATAACGCCTATCTATTATAACGATGCTAGGGCGCGTTACCTAGCAAATTCTGCTATATTCTACTATATCCTACAATTACTATCTTATAATAAATACTAAGCTAAGGAAAAGAAAAAGGGGTTGCTAGGACCGATATAAATAAATATATAGAGCTAGCCGCTAAGGCGGTAATAGTAAGCGAGCTAATTATAGGGTATAGTAGAATATAGCAAAATTTAGCCGGTAGAAAGTGGCAGAATTTAGCAGGTAGAAAGTGGCGGAATTTAGTAGGTAGAAAGTGGCAGAATTTAGTAGGTGGAAAGTGGCGGAATTTGGCAGGTGACGCGCCCTAGTACCGTTATATCTGTAATTCTATCGAATTCTACTACTTCTATAAATTCTACTAAACTCTGCCGCATTTTACTGCACTTTACTGTAATCTAATTATTAGTAGGAAGTATATTAGCAGAATTTGGCAGAACTTTAGCAGAACTTAGTAGAACTTAATAGGTAACGTGCTTTAGTACCGAAATAATATATAATAGTATACAACAGTACGAAACAGTATGGCAGAATTTGGCAGAACTTTAGCAGAAGTTGGTAGAAGTTAATAGGTAATGTGCTCTAGCACTGAAATAATATGTAATAGTATACGATAGTACAAAATAGTATAGCAGAATTTAGCAGAAGTTAGTAGAAGTTAATAAGTAATACGCTTTAGTACCGAAATAATATGTAATAGTATGCGATAGTACAAAATAGTAAGGCAGAATTTGGCAGAATTTAGCAGATGGATAAGATGTTAAGGAACTTTAACCAGCGGTCAAAGTTGTCTAATTAGTTAAATTCTTGATAAGAGGGCTGCGCTAAGCTATATTACGTAATGTTACGGAATACTACCGTAACGCCTACCTATTTACCGTCTTAACTTCTGCCTTATTCTACCTGCCCTGTTAATAGAATATAGCAGAACCCTAGTAGAATATAGCAGAATATAGCAGAAGACACACTCTAGTACCGTTACTTTATTAGCCTCTATAAAACTTCTAAGTATACTATATTCTTAATATAGCCTTTTTACGCTGGCTTAGTATTAGGGACTACTATACAAATACTATTAGGGCGGGTAACGCGGCTTAGCGTAATATATAGCTGGCCGTGGCTAAATACCTTTAGATTAAGTAGTAGGCTAATATGGGATAAGCTTTAGCCCTAGGCCTTATTAATAGTTATAGTAAATGCAAGCTTTATAAGAAACTAGTAATAGGTAAACTTAATACTATTAATAGAGCTTAGGGTGTATAATAGTATATAGGGGAGCTATATAATAGCACCGTGGCGCTATAATCTAAGAATTAAGTATCTTAAAAGCCTAGGGGTAATGGATAAAACTATTAGGTATATCCTATTACATAGGCCGTTGCTAGGATTAATATTGCGGAGGAGTATAACCGGGTAGCCAACCTTTAAGCGTAGCTAATGCGACGGTAGAGCGGTAAGATTTATAGTATGTAGAAACTTAATAGGGTAAAAGGAGGCTCCGGTTTTATTATTATAATAGTTAATTAAGGCGGAGGTAATCTGGCGGCTAGGTATACTAGTAAATAAAAGGCCGTTTAGCGTATTAACGGCGTTATTTTTTGGAGTAAGGATAGCAGAATTGTATAGAAGCTCTAGGGTAAGAAGCTAGTGCCTTATATTTAGAAACACCTTAGCTATAAGAGCCTCCTAGCTATTACTAATAGCCTAGTTACGCTTGTCCTACTAAATAGTGCCGTTTAAATTAACGTGCTCACTAATGCGGAGTAACTAGTTCGCAAACGCAGCGATTTTTTGGCGCTTAGGAGCGGTAAGGCTAGGGCGCTATAGACGTATATTCTGCGTAAGGCGGAAGACATGCACATAGCGCTATAGAAAGGAGCGCTTTAAGGAGGCGCTTATAATCTGCTTATAGGTACCCTTTTTTATAACAGGAAGAGTTTAGCGGAAGTTACTATAGAAGTATACTATAATTCCGCCAAAGGGGAGCTAGCGCCTAGGGTTATTAGCGGCGTAGAGGTCCTATAGGATGCGTAATACGGCCTTAATAGCATAGCGGTAGTATATAACTAACTCGTTCTAAAAGATAAGGCGGGTTTACTGCAGAAGCTCGGCAAAATAGGACTACTTCTAAATGCTATAGGTACTATCCTTATCTATATTAATTGGGATCTTAAAGTATAAGTAAGTAGTAGTTCTACCGGAGAGCAACATTACTATAATACCCAAGGTAGCAACCGCTAGCGCTACGCGGTTCTATAGTCTCTAGTAGGTAAATACAGTATTTTATAGAAATGTCTTTTTAGTGCCACCGGGGCCGTTAATAAAGAAGAGACCGCTGTTATTAGTATTTACGGCGTGGTTAAGCGTGCTAAAGATTAAGCGCTACTCCGTGTTAAGTAAGGGAACGGCTGCTATAACCTCCGCCTATAAATCCTTAGTAGAAAAGCTAAGCTGCTTATATAGAAGGCGATTCTAAAGCGAAGCATACTCCTTAATTTAGCTGCGTTAAGGCTTAAAGAGGCCGTAGTATTCTAGATTAAGGTTGCGGCTAATAAGTAGGGCGCGTAGATGGTAGAGTATAAGGTCCTTAGCTTACTCCTAAGTCGGGTTAAGAATGGCGTAGATAGTGCGTAGCTAGTAAAAGTAGTTATTTGCTAGGTCCCTCTAGAACAGATCCTATAGGGCGCGCGGATCCGCAGGCCTATAGCTAGCTAGTATAGTAATAAATAGCTCGTAGAACTGCCTTTTAAGCTAAAAGTACGCGGCCTTACGTAGTGCCTATATATACTCCCTATTATCCTAAAGTAAACCACGCGTAAGGCACGCTCCCTAAAAGGTAGGGTATAGCTAGCCTCCAAACGTCCTCGCGTCTTTAAAAGAGTACTAGCCGGTAACGTTAACTAGAAGAAGCCGTAGGTAGTATACCTCTCCCACGCTAATTAGAATCTAAATAATATAGCTAATAGAAAACCCCTTATAGTAGAAGAGCTACTGCTTGCGCCGCCTGTTTTAGGTATAGTATGCGGAAAAGTTATAATAGAAGATTTCCGTGCGCTATCTTACATTCTCCGCAAAGAACTCCGTAAGTGTAGTTTTATATATAGTATCCTAGGTAAGACGCTCCTTTAAGGCCTAATTGGGCTAGATTGTAATAAACTACTAGCCTTCTAAATAGATTATAAGCTGCTATATAGGAATAGAGCGGCTATATATACGGTGCTTATAAATTCTCTATAGAGCCTTATGCGCGGCAATATACCGGGCGTTTATATACTCCTTAATCTTATCTATAAGCTACTGCGGCCTTACCCTGGCGGCCTAGGCTCCTAGGGTTATAGTGGCGTAATTAGGGCCTTTATAAATATACTTAAACGCGTACTTTATAGCGTAGTATCCCGCGTAGGACTCTACGTTAATATACGCGTTAAAGCGGGTCAAAAAGTACGCGTTATAAGGCGCTACGTCTTTACTGCTATATATATAGCTCTGCCTAGGCTTTATAAAGGTAGGGCCGTCCCACAGGCGCTTATATAGCGGCTTATTATTATTTCTAACTATAGTCTCCTTTTAAAAGTCGTAAGGGAACTAAAACCTATACTTTTTATTACGTATATAGGGCGTATAGGTGTTGTAGGTACTATAAGGGCCGTATAGTATATTGCGGGTAACGATATCGTGTAGGAGCGGCTCCGCTACTAGATTTAGAATATCCGCCTAAATAACTAGGTTAATATTCTCTGCAGTTACTAGCCGTAAGCTAGGCTTTATAATTACTAGTATATACGTATAAGGGAGCCTACGCTTCTAGAACTTAATAGTTTAGTAAATTATAGCGGTATTACCCAGTACACGGGACTTTAAAATCTTATACTGTAGCTACTTTAGCTTAATCTAAAAGACGCGATCTACCAGATCTAGGCGATTTTTTATACTTTAACCCGCCTCTAGCTCTACTTAGATCTCCTACTAGCGTGGGTTATATATAAAGGTAATAAAATAGTTAGGGGGGCCGTAATGCCGCGTAAGTGCTATAGCGTTAAGATAGGCGTTGCGTATCTAGCATGGGGAGCCGATATAAGATATAGGAAGGATAATATTCTGGTTAATATTACTTCTTATAGCCTAATTATTAACGTAAAGCGCGTTAAGTATACCCGTATACTATATAATTCGCAAGTTCTTTTAGTTATAGCGCAGCCACTAAAGGCGGGCGCTAGCGATTAAGGCGTACGCGTTTACTATAATTTTATAGAGTAGCCTTTTAGCGAGAAGCTAGGGGGAAAGGGGATGCTAAAGCTATAGGTAATATTTCTACTACTACTACTACTACAAGACGCGTTTAGATCTATTGCGGCCCTAGCGTATAGTATTAGCCTTATTAGCCTTATTATTACTAGCCTTAGAGTCCTCCCCTATAGTATTATTAACGTCTATTATATAATCCCACGGCACCCACGCCCTATTTATAAGGGGGTAGTTAATTTACTGGCTAAGCTCGCTATATAGGTAAAGTAGAGGGTAGTAGAGGGGGAGATAGATAGGCAGCCGCTCGTTAATAAACTTTAAGGCTCCCTCCTTATTCTATAGCATGATTTAGTAAACGCCTTATACAGCTTATATAAAGGTAGGGATAAAAGTAGCAACCTTAGTTACGGTAGGGCGATTATATATATAGGGGTCGGTGCCTATAGTTTCTACAATACTAATAAAAAGACTTACGCTTCTATTATTCCGGATATGCTATATATTTGTCCGCAGATACTATATAAAAGGATTGCTATTATATAGAACCTTTTAAACCATCCTAAAAACGGCCCTATTTAGATTTTTAAATACTTAGCTATAGCGCTTAAGTTGCTTATCCTCCCTATTAAATATATATAGTTACGCGAATAAAGGGTTGCGGCTAACGTAAGGATATAAAGATCCGATCTAGTAGTATAGCTACCTATATATTACGGACGCTTTAAGTACAATATTACGACTACTTGGAGAGGAGTTAGAAGAAGCTAGTTAGTTAATACAAGCACGGTCTAGTATGGAGCCAGTGGAATTATATGATAAGGAATAGTAAGCAAGTTATATAATGTGCTACGTAAGGGACGAGAGGAACGGGAGGAACTTACGTACCTTACGTATAATGCGTACCTCACATATAAGGAGGGTTTCCTAGGAGTACGGTTGTGTATTTAAAGGACTACAGTCCCTACTCTAGATAGTTCTTTCCTTATAGTAATTCTTAGAATATAATTAGAGTTAATCTATTAGGCAACCACTCCACTAGTTATTATTACGTTGTTGACTTACTTATAATACCTACATACCTAGCCCAATAACAAGCCTATCGTAGTACTTGCTATAAGGTTCCGTTACACAATTACTACCTAGTTACGGTGTTAATAAGTTAAATAACATGCCACTAAAAGTAGCCACCATAACGCCATCGACGGCGGCAACTACTTTAAGGTCTGGAGGCGACACTAGTATAGCAGATACTAACTCGTAATAACCTATGACGGTTAGACAACTATAAGAGATAGTTAATTAGTTAATAGAGAATAATGCGATACTTAAATAAAGGATTAACGGGATAGGCGTAGTAAAGGTTAAGTTACCATCAATTAAAAGATTCTTAAGAGAAAGATCGAAGCTTAAAGGGTTTCTTACGTAAACGCATTTTAAGGTTACGTAAAAAGAAGCAAAGCTGGTAACATTTATGGATTAAATAGCTTACGCGGGATTATTCTTATTAGGAAGAGCACTTAAATAGTTTAAGCCTTACCTTACAGAAATACAAGTAAATGAAATAACGACTACTAATTAAGACGTGCGGTTTATATTCTTAAGTTAGGAAGGATTTATAGAGTAACTTATATAAATATTTGGAGACCCAGAGGCAGTAACCATAGCGGAAAGAAAACTCTAAGATATTACGTAATAAACCTTAGTAATTAAGTATATAACGCAGTTCCAAACGCTAGCTATATAAGTTAAGTAGAATAATAGGGCGCTTATGGCATAGTATAAATAAGGACTTAAGGCTAAAGTCTAGGACGTAATTATTCTAATAGAAGATGCGGACACCCTAAGGGAACTAATAAATTAAGCGATTAAGATTAATAATAGGATCTTCTAAAGGGAACAGACTAAGAGAGGTTAGGATAGAGTTCTATAGTTATATAAGGCGTAGAGTACGTAACAACTAAAGCTAAGTTAGAAACTATAGTATGGCATAGAGCTAATAAACCTAAGCGGTACTAAAGAAGCCTATAAGAGATAAAGTAAGAAACTATAAAAACCTAGAGGTTAAGGATCTAGTAATTACAGGACTAAGGAGCAAAGGCTAAACTAGGGATCTTACTAGCAGAAGACGTTTAGGCGGACTCTATAGTAAAGTTAGTAGTTTAAAGACGGAGCTTATATAAATTGCGGGAAACAGGGTTATTTCGCGAGGGATTATAAAGATGGTTAAAGTTACTATACAATAAAGGAAACCTAATTAGTAGAAGATATATACGTATAGAGGGACGACAGTGTACTGCGAGGAACAAAAGAGTGTTTAATTAGAAGTTTCGCGTTTTGTTATAATAACGCATGCCAAATTTATAAAGACGCTAAGTATAGCGCAAGCTATTGGCTATAAGAGCCAGAGTTAAAAGGACTTAGAGGAACTAGAGAGTTAGATAAAGAATAAGATTAACTCTATAAGCTAGATTAGGATATCACAGTAACGTGCGGATAATAATTAGCGACGATAACAATAGAATCAGAGTATTTATTAATTAATAGTAACGAGGATAGTAAAGGAACTAACTAGGAGTATCTAAACCTTAAATACGTAATAAAAGTAGAGACTAAGACCGCTATAGAGCAAGGTTTAGTAACGGGTATTATAACACCATTAGATACGGTATCTATTGCTTTATAAGACGGTAGGAGTAGTATCTAAAAGAGATTAAGCAAGTAGACGACTGCTAGTGCTAGCTCACCACTTAATAAAGGCAAAAGGCTAAAGGCTTAAGATTCTTAAGACGAGATAAAAGAGATTTAAGATTCTAAAGATAGGATAAGAATAGCTTAAGGACCTATAATGGACGAAAACTAATGGAGTAGAGTAGTAGCTTAGTTTAAAGATATATAAATAAGCTCGGGATAGAGTTTCCTACAGGCATCAGATTCTTAAGACGAGATAAGAACACTACGGACGCCTAGTTAGACTAAGGCGGGAGCTAAGCTTAAGTTAGAAGCAAGCTTAGGATTAAAGAATCTAAGGGACTAAGAATTTAGAGTACGAATAAGGACACCTATAGGTAAAAGGCAAGGAGCTTCTTTATAGATTAGAGAATCTACGATATAAATAGTAATTAGACTGGGAGACAGATATATAGACCTAGAAGACTTACTAGGGGAATATAGTGTTTAGCCTAAAGATTAAAAAGTTAATACTAAGATTAAGAAGTACGACAACTTTAAGGATCTACTTATAAGACGCGAAAGAAAAGAAACTATAGAGAAATTTAGAGCGAGAATTACCTTATAGTAAGAACAGAAACTAGATAAAAGATCTAGCATATTAGGACGTATAAGGGATAGAGCACTTATACGAAAGGTTACTAATAGGCCTAGAGTAGGTATACTAAGAGCTAAGTGGCTTACTAAACTGGAATAAGAAGAGGATCTAGGGATTCTAACTAGGTTTAAAGAACGACATATAAAGGGCTATTATAACGCAGTAATAAGAAGATACTTCCTTACGGACGAGCCGTATACACTTAAAGGATTGTACTAAAAGTGGTATAGATAACGATATAATGACAAGTAGAAAGATTTCTATATATGGCTAGATAAGAAAGTTATCTAAAACCACCCGATTACGGAAAAGGCTATAACTTATATTAAAGGAGCCTTAATTATAACGTTAAAAGATCTAGAGGAGCAATTAGAGGACTAGAGGAGCGAAAGACAAATCTTAGTACCTGCGAATAAAGTTATAACGCTTAGATTAATATAAGAAAGGTTTAAACTTAAGGATAAAGACAAGCTAAGAGTTAACCTAAGACACTAAATATATTATATACTATCGTGGATAGTATATATAGACGATGTATACAATATACATAGAGTACCTAAGGACAAAAATTAGAAGTATTTAATAAAAATATATTAGATGACGGACGAGGCGAAATACCAAAACGCTAAGTATATATATAGTTGGCACCTAGTAGAAGTTTAAGAATAAGGGGACTTAATACTTTAACTAGGAAGATTCCTTACGGAAGAATACCTAGATAAACGATAGTAGTGGAAATGTCTAGAAAATACCTGTCTATAGCATATTAAAGATAAAAAGCGAACTAAGTATTAGCCTAAGTTGGACTAAGTACAACTAGGATCTAGTAGCTAATAGTTAGGAAAAGGGGAGGCCTATAAAACTAGAGGGAACTAGTAATAGAGCCTTAGACCCTTAAAGGAATTTAAGGATAATACCTAAATTTACAAGTTAAGTGGCAAAATTAACAGTTTAAGGTATTAATAGATAGTGGAGCAATAAGGAACCACATCTCGCTAGCAGCAGTTAAAAGAATAGGGTTACCACACAGGAAAAAAAAATATCCTTACCTATTAGTAATAATTTTAGGAGATCTGATAGCCTACGGAGGAGGCATTATTAATCTTAAAATAGAACCTATTTAGATAACTATTAAAGGGAAACAGATTAAGATGTCTTTTAATATATTACCATTAGGGAATAATAAGGCAGTATTAGGAATGCCTTAGTTATAGGAATATAATCTAAAGATTAATTAGGTTATAGGTTAAGTTAATATTAAGGATACTTAACGCCGCAAGATATAATAATAAGCTAAGTTAGTATAGTACTAAGTTAGAGCGATATATAAGGAAACCAAGAAGGGGTTAAGCTATATACTAAAAAGATACCATAAGTATGGCAAGAAACTATAGTTACCGGAAAGTAAAAAGCTATTAGAGTATGCAGCATAGGACTATAAGATAGAATTAGAACTAGAAATAAGTCTAAGGTTCTTTCCAATCTATAAGCTTACTAAAAAAGAAGGTAGAGTATTAAAAGAGTTTATCTAGGAAAACTTATAAAAGGGATATATTAGACTATCGCAGTTATTAGCGGGTTATCTAGTACTGTTTATACTAAAGAAGAATAGCAAGCTAAGGCTATACATTAACTATAGACAGTTAAACAGCATTACCAGAAAGGATAGGTATCCTTTACCCATAATTAGCGAAATCTAAGATAGGATAGGTAATGCGCAAATCTTTATAAAGATAGATCTAAGATAGGCGTACTATTAGATTAGAATTAAGGAAGGCGATAAATAAAAGGTAGCCTTTAGGTTAAAGGAAGGACTATATAAACTATTAGTTATGCAATTTAGGCTTATAAACATACTAGTAATATTTTAGAAGTAAATTAACAATGTGTTAGGGGAATACTTAGATAAATTTATTATAGTATATCTCAATAATATTATTATCTACTTAATAACAGAGAAAGAACATGGAAAATACGTTAAATAGGTTTTAAAGAGACTATAAGAGGAATAGATGCTAGTAGCAATTAAGAAATACAAGTTCTTTACCAGGAAAACCGATTTTATTAAATTTATTATTAAACTAGGCCAACTCAGCATAGATCTAAAGAAGATTAAGGCTATAGTAAATTGGCAGGAACCAGAGAACGTTACGCAGTTAAGATTATTTCTAGGGTTTTGTAATTACTGCAGAAGGTTTATAGCATAATAGTTAAAAGATATCAAACTATTTACGCGGTTAATAAAGAAAGAAGAACTATAGGTATAGGGAAAGGAGCAATAAGAACTATTTAAGGAAGTTAAGAGGTTATTTACCTAGGAGCCAGTTCTTAAGATCTATCAGCTAGGTCTAGAGACGGTTATAGAAATAGATATATTAGACTTTGTACTAGGGGTATGCTTTATATAAAAGCATCCAGATAGATAGCACCCAGTAGCATACTATAGTCGGAAGATAACACCACTAGAACTAAACTATAACATTTATAACAAGAAGTTATTAGGTATAGTTACAGCGTTAAAGAAATAGAAAGCATTCTTATAAGGCACGGAAAAACCATTTATAGTTAAAACGGATTATAAAAACCTAATAGGATTCCTAATAATAAAGGAACTTAACTAAAGACAGGTTAGATAGGCAGAGATGCTTACGGAATACTATTTTAAGATTTAGTATACTAAGGGTACAGATAACACGAGAGCAGATACTCTAAGTTAAAAAGCTAAACTATAAAATAATAAGAAGCCATTAGGGGCTTTATTGCGAAAAGATATAGATAGATTAATTAGATATAATTATCCGAAAATTATAGCAACTTAGGAAGAATTAGAGAAAGTTTATAAGTCACTAAAGAGCTTTTAGGCATAAAGAATTTTAGAAGTATAACTAGAAGATCTATAAGTGGACATATATAAAAACCGAGAAGTAAAGTATATCCTAAGAAGCATAGCAGAACACTTTATAGAAGATTTCTATAAGGGACTAACTTAAGGACATAATAGAGCTACGGGCTTAGTGTTAAGACTCTAGGAGGAGTATATTATTAATAGAATCTAGAACCTAGCACGAAAGGTTATAAAAGAATATTTAGATTGCTAAAGGAATAAACTAATAAGGCATAAGCTATATAGAGGGCTATAACCTATTAAAATACTAGAAAGACCATAGGAGGTTATATTATAGGACTTTATTATAAAGTTACTAAAATTAAGAGATCCTATTACCGGATAAGATTATAATATAATCTTAGTAATAGTAGACAAGCTTATAAAGTGGGGATACTTT
>Ga0307515_10001752_pt1 | contig 48338 bp, 50 predicted proteins | sample 17_EM_MG_FD_194513 | JGI IMG/M metagenome (GOLD analysis project Ga0307515, IMG submission 194513) | Populus trichocarpa ectomycorrhiza microbial communities from riparian zone in the Pacific Northwest, United States - 17_EM | ecosystem: Host-associated > Plants > Roots > Unclassified | place... | reverse complement strand
TAGTTGGTAATTCCCTGTTAAACTCCTGAAATCCTGTTGGTTTTCCCATTGAAATTTAGCCTATTGTTTGATATTGTAACTTCTCTACTACTTTTTTATACTCTTTTGGATACACCTTCACAAACTGGGTAGATGCCTCGGCCCAGTTAGCCAGGATCTGCTGTGCAAGCTTGCTGCCAGTAAGGCTTACGTGCTTACGCAGTAAGGTAAGTATCTGCTCTTCATCCTGTAACGATAGCGGATCAAGGTCTACCATCTCGGTATTACAGTTCTCGGCAAAGCTGTTATCCGGGTTATAAATCCAGGCTAAACCACCGCTCATACCAGCTGCAAAGTTACGGCCTGTTTTACCCAATATCAGCGCACGGCCACCGGTCATATATTCGCAACCGTGGTCGCCGATACCTTCCACAACCGTGGTAGCGCCGGAGTTACGTACCGCGAAACGTTCGCCTGCCATACCGCCTATAAATACCTCGCCCGATGTTGCACCATATAAGGCTACGTTGCCTATGATGATATTATCTTCTGGGGTGAAAGTAGCTTTCTCTGATGGATAAATGGCCAGTTGCGCGCCTGATAAGCCTTTACCTACGTAGTCATTGGCTTCGCCCTCCAACTCAAAAGAAATACCTTTGGTTGCAAAAGCGCCGAAACTTTGCCCGGCCGAGCCTTTGAATTTGTAGTTAATGGTATTATCAGGTAAACCTGCCGAACCATAGATCTTCGAGATCTCGTTTGACAGCAATGTGCCTATGGTACGGTTAACGTTGATGACATCAAAAGATGCAAATACCGGCGTTTTATCTTCAAGGGCAGGTTTAGCGGCCTCTAATAACTGCCAGTCGAGTATCTCGGTCATACCGTGGTCCTGCTTTTCGCTGTTATAAAGCGTCATACCTTTGGTATTGGTAACCGGGTGCAATATGCCGCTCAGATCAATCTTTTTAGCCTTCCAGCTTTCAAGGTGATCTTTCACTTTCAGGAACTGAACACGGCCAACCATTTCGTTGATGGTACGGAAACCCAACTCGGCCATAATCTCGCGTAGTTCTTCGGCCATAAATTTAAACAGGTTCACCACGTGATCTGCTTTACCGCTAAACAGTTTCCTTAATTCAGGATCTTGCGTGGCAACACCTACAGGGCAGGTATTTAAGTGACACTTACGCATCATGATACAACCACCAGCTACAAGCGCCGCTGTAGCAACACCCCATTCTTCGGCACCCATCAAAGCTGCAATGGCCAAATCGCGACCGGTTTTTAACTGGCCATCTGTTTGCAATACTACACGGCTGCGTAATTTATTGCGTACCAATGTTTGGTGGGCCTCGGTCAAACCAAGCTCCCATGGCAAGCCGGCGTGTTTTACCGAACTTATTGGCGATGCGCCCGTACCGCCATCATATCCGGCAATAAGGATAACATCGGCATGTGCTTTGGCAACACCTGCTGCTATAGTACCAACACCTGCCTTTGATACCAATTTCACATTGATACGTGCCGCACGGTTGGCATTCTTTAAATCGAATATCAATTGCGCCAAATCCTCGATAGAGTAAATATCATGGTGCGGCGGCGGAGAGATCAAACCTACACCAGGAGTTGAGTGACGGGTTTTAGCAATCCAGTCATCGACTTTATGACCCGGAAGCTGTCCGCCTTCGCCTGGTTTAGCACCCTGCGCCATTTTTATCTGTAATTCATCGGCATTGGTCAGGTAATTTGAAGTTACCCCAAAACGTGCAGATGCTACCTGTTTAATAGCCGAACGCATGGAATCGCCGTTGGCCATTTTTTCGTAACGCATTTCATCTTCACCACCTTCGCCGGTGTTGCTTTTACCACCAATGCGGTTCATGGCGATGGCCATGGTGCTATGCGCCTCGTGAGATATTGAACCGAACGACATGGCGCCTGTTGCAAAGCGTTTCATGATGTTTTCCGCCGGTTCAACCTCATCTATGCTGATAGCCTCGCGGTGATGGGCAAAGTCAAGCAATCCACGGATGGTAAAGTGCTTTTCGGTTTGCTCGTTAATTACTTTAGCATAGTTTTTATATACGTTGTAATCATTGCTGCGGGTAGCATGTTGTAATAAGTGTACCGTGGTTGGGTTAAACAAGTGCGCTTCGCCCCTGCGTTTCCATTGGTAAATACCACCTTCGGGCAATAAATTGTCGGCACCCTTGGCGTTAAAGCCCATACGGTGTTTGCATAGCGCTTCGCGTGCTATTTCATCGAGGCCCAAACCGCCAATGCGGGTAACGGCTCCGCAGAAATATTTATCCACAACCGTTTTATTCAAACCTAATATTTCAAAAACCTGCGAACCATGGTATGATTGTAAGGTCGAGATCCCCATTTTAGAGAAGATCTTCAACAAACCATCATTTACAGATTTTACATAGTTTTTTTGTAACGTTTTAATATCATGGCTGGTTTCTAAACTGCCGTTGTTTTTAACAGTCTCGATAGTTGCCAAAGCCAGGTATGGGTTGATAGCTGTAGCACCAAATGCCAGCAAACAGGCAAAGTGGTGTACTTCCCAAGCATCCCCTGTTTCAACAACCAAACCTACAGCGCCGCGGCGACCTTTTTTAATCAGGTGATGATGTACTGCAGATACCGCTAACAATGTAGGGATAGGCGCGTGCTCTGAATCTACAGCACGATCCGACAGGATCAGTACTTCAAAACCATCGTCAACAGCGTCCTCGGCATAGCGGCAAAGCCTTGCAATACCTTTTTCTAACGAGCCGGGCATGCCATCGGCCACAAAGTAAGTTTGCAGTGTTTTGGCATGGAAAAGGCCTGTATCAATACTGCGCAGTTTTTCTAACTGGTGATTTTTTAATATCGGGTGCTTTAAAACTACGCAATGGCAGTGCATTTTATCTTCATCCAACAGGTTTCCGTTGTTACCAATAAAAGTTGCCAAGCTCATTACCAGGCGCTCGCGTATCGGGTCGATAGGCGGGTTGGTTACCTGGGCAAAAAATTGCTTAAAGTAGCTTGATAAGTGTTGTGGTTTATCAGATAATATAGCCAAAGGCACATCGGTACCCATGGAACCTACAGGCTCTTTACCATCAACAGCCATTGGCTTAATAATGGTATCAATATCCTCGCGGCTATATCCAAATACCTGCTGATAACGGAATACTGAAGCTTCTGAAAGCTGGGCGAATGCCAAACGGGGTTCGGTAAGTTCGCTCAGGTTTATTTTATAGTTCTCCAGCCAGCGGCCGTAAGGCTGCCTTGAGGCAATTTGTTTTTTAATTTCATCGTCGGTAATTATCCTGCCTTTTTCGGTATCTATCAGCAGCATTTTACCAGGCTGCAAACGACCTTTACGCACTACTGTGCTTTCGTCGATAGCCAGGGTACCAGCTTCCGATGCTGCTATAACGCGACCATCATTGGTAATTACATAACGCAACGGGCGAAGGCCATTCCTATCCAGCAAAGCACCTACCAGTTTACCATCGGTAAAGGTGATAGCGGCCGGGCCATCCCATGGCTCCATCAATGTAGCATGGTACTCGTAAAATGCCTTTTTAACAGGATCCATGTGTACATTGCCATCCCAGGCCTCGGGTACCAGCATCATCATTACGTGTGGTAATGAGCGGCCTGAGTGCAGCAGAATTTCGATGATATTATCCAGGCAGGCAGAGTCTGACTGGTTGTTATCAATCACCGGCATAATCATTTCCATTTCTTCGGCCGTGAAATACGACGAAGCATATGATTTTAAGCCTGCATAAAACCAGTTTAAGTTACCTGTTAAAGTATTGATCTCGCCATTATGGGCAATCAGGCGGAAAGGCTGGGCCAGTTTCCACGATGGAAAAGTATTGGTAGAGAAACGCGAGTGGATCATGGCAAAGCCAGATGCAATACGCGGATCAGTTAAATCAGCATAGTATTTACGCAGCTGGTAAGTAGTTACCTGGCCTTTGTAAACTATTGTTTTACAGGATAATGAGGTAAAATAAAAATACTCAGATGCGCCGGGAATGGTATCGGTAATAGTTTTATTGATATACCTGCGTAATATAAACAGCTTACGCTCAAAATCATCGGCATTGGTAATGTGGTGCGGGCGGGCAATAAATATCTGCTCTACATCCGGCTCGGCCTGGCGGGCGGTTTCGCCAACAGCCATCGAATCGACTGTTAACTTACGGTAACCTAATTTTACAAGGCCCAGCTTTTCAATCGCGTTGGTAATTACAATGCGGCAAGCCTTCTTTTGCGCCGAATCTTTAGGGAAAAAGATCATCCCAACACCATACTCACCCGGTTCGGGCAGGCTGATCTCGAGGTTTGAGCATTCCTCCATTAAAAATTCATGGGGCAGTTGTATCAGTATACCGGCACCATCGCCGGTTTCAGGATCACATCCGCAGGCACCGCGGTGTTCCATGTTCTCGAGCATCGTAAGCGCATCATCAATAATCTGGTTACTTTTATGACCATTTATGTTGGTTATAAATCCAGTTCCGCACGAATCGTGTTCAAATTCTGGCCTGTAAAGGCCCTGGTTGCTATCAGTTTGATTCATCTTTTAGAGTAAACCGTTTATAAAGGGGTGTAACAACGAAGTTACCAATTTGCAAATAAATTATAAAATTTATCGGAATTTTTAAAGATTTCTAAAAAATCGATTATCTATATCATATTTATTTAACAAAATGACAACATAAATAATGAATTATTATGATTAAGCAAATGAAATATATTGTTTTCTTATTTAGAATCGGTATAAAGTTGCACCAATTTACTGCTATTCATTTATACAATCGGTAAATATACCAATAACAGAATAAAATTTTGTTGGTTAAATCTATGTGAAGAGTAGACTATTTTAGGAAAGTTGATGGTTCATAGATCATGGTTCATGGCCTTATACATAAGACGGCATATTTAGTTGTACCAAACCACTTACATTAAGCAAAAACGGCCATGAACTATGAACCATCAACTATGAACGACTAAATCAACTATGAACAAACAAAAAACTACTAACTTCGCCAAAAAATTAAAAATAGATGTCCGCAAAAGTTAAAGCCGTTTTTTTAGATCGCGATGGAGTATTGAACCAGGAAATGGGCGACTATGTTCGTCGTATTGAGGATTTTCATATTCTGGATAATTTTGATGCCCTTAAAACTTTGCAGGACAGGGGTTATATGCTATTGGTAGCCACCAACCAGGGCGGCCTTGCCAAAGGCTGGTATACCGAAGAGGAACTAGCTAAAATGCATCATCACTTAAAAACTGTTTATGCAGAGCATGGTGTGGTAATAACCGACTTTTTTTACTGCCCGCACCACCCTAATTTCACCGGCGACTGTGACTGCCGCAAGCCAAAGCCTGGATTATTGCTGCAAGGCATTGCTAAATACAACATTGACCCTGCCCTATCCTATTTTATTGGCGACCGCGAGCGCGATGTGGAAGCAGGCACCCAGGCTGGTGTTAAAGGAATTTTAATTGATAGCGATCAGCCGATTAGCAGCGTGTTGGATTTGATAGCGTAAGGATACATCATACTATCATTATGTCATTGCGAGATATGAAGCAATTGCACACGTGCAAAACAGAAATGCATTGTTCGCGATTGCTTCGTGCCTCGCAATGATATAATAGACTCGCAAAAAATCATTTTTTAAAACATTTTACCCGCTTACAACTTTTACAACTAAATTTAACAGTAAAAAAAAATTTATGCAGCTAAGCCGCTATTTAAAAAACTACGACACTTTTATTGCCGCGGTACTTGGCTTTGTTGCAATACAAATATTTTGCAGCTATAGTGGCATCGGTATATCGCCAGACTCAATTATGTATACCAGCGCTGCCCGGAGCCTGAACACTAATGGCACGCTGCAAACATTTAACCATATACCAATTGTAGATTTCCCGGTATTTTATCCCATGTTTTTAGGGGGCATTATGTTTGTTACCCGCATAGATCCGGTTGTTTTTGGAGCGGTATTGAACGGTTTGATGTTTGCCACGCTTATTTATACCGCCGGGTGGATCATGCAGCGTTTTGTGCCCGCAAACCGGGTTTATAAATGGTTAATGCTGGTGGCCATTATATTAAGCCCGGCATTATTGCAGGTATACTCCTATTTATGGTCAGAGACTTTGTTTATAGTAGAAACCTTGTTTTTCCTGGTGGCTTTAAGGCAGTATTTGCTGAAGCATACGGTTAAAGCTTTAATTATAGCTGCTTTAATTGCAGCAATAAGCTGCGTTACCCGTTATGCCGCAGTTACAATTGTAGGTACCGGCGGGTTACTTTTACTGCTTGACAGGGTTTTGCCGCTTAAAAAGAAGATCATACATATTATTATATACGGCTTTGTTTGCATTTCGCTGTTGGTAAGCAATTTGGTTTTTAACGCTTTCATGTCGGGCACTACTACCGGGCCGCGGGAGCCTTCAATTACCTCGTTTGGTAAAAATCTGTATTACTTTGGCAACGTGGTTTGTGATTGGATGGGGCTTACACCCAACCAATATTGGCTATCTATCCCCCTTGCTATCTTGATATTTGGCGGCTTTATAGCCGCGCTTGCTTATAACTACTATCGCAGGCACCTGGATAGTTTTGAAAACCTGGCCATAACCTTTGCCTTGGTGTATGGCTTATTTATAGTGGTGTCGTCAACATTTTCGCGGTACGAACGCATTAACCATCGCCTGCTGGCACCTATATACATCCCCGCGCTTTGGGGCTATACCAGTTGGGGGCTGCTGCTGCTTAAAAAAATAGTTAATGACAATACCCGCAAAATAGTTGGTGCAATAATGGTTTTGCTGATGTTGGGCTTTGTAACCAAAGAATTTTTTATCGACAGAAACCGATACAACGACCAGGTAAGGGACGAGTATGGCAACCCCGGCTACACCGACGAAAGCTGGATAGATTCGCCATTTGCTGATTATCTTAAAACAATGGATAAAAGCAAGTTCGACCCAAAGGTTACCATTTATACCGATGCGCATGAGGCGGTTTACTTTTTCTCGGGCATGTCATCCTACCTGGTACCCCACAGGTTCTTTAAAAAGGATATCTCTAAGTTTTACACCTTTAAGCATTATTACCTTATCTGGTTTAAAAGCCTGGAAAACCCGGAGCTGATCAATTTAAAGGATATCCAAAAGGCAAAACAGCTTAGGCTTATTAAGGATTTTGGGGAAGAGGGCGGCATTTATGAATATGATGAAAGTCTGAACCGGAATTAAACGAATTATAAAATTACCAGAATTTCAAAATCGATTTAGTCATATTTTCTAATCTGTTTGAACAATTATCCGGGTAAAGCCACTTTTCAAATTCAATAAATTCCATTAATTCGTTTCATTCCGGTTCAGACACAAATTCACTTTTAATTTTGATTTAAAAAACATCTGTCTATATTTGCGCCAGACTTACCCGTATACTATAAAAAAATGAACGGTATCGCATTACATCATCTTCATCTGCATCACCACCATGTGGTGATCAGCTAAATGTATGTTTCTACGCGAAATAACAACCTCCGTTTGTATTCTTTTTTATTATAGTTCATAAATTCAATTCTTTTGAAAACACTTAAAATAGCGATCCAGAAATCTGGTCGTCTCAACGAAAAATCTGTCGAATTATTAAAAAATTGCGGCTTAAACTTCGAAAACTACAAAAGTTCCTTAATCTCGCCAGTTTCCAACTTCCCTTTAGAGATCCTTTTTCTGCGCGATGATGATATCCCCGAATATGTTCAGGATGGCATTGCCGATTTGGGTATTGTAGGCGAGAACGTAATAGAGGAAACCGAAGTTGAAGTAAGCTACCTGCAGCGCCTTGGTTTTGGTAAATGCTCGCTTAAAATAGCGGTGCCAAACAATAATGATATCGCCACGCTTGAAGATTTGAACGGCAAAGCTATCGCTACCACCTACCCTGTTATATTGGGCAAGTTTTTAAAGGAAAAAGGTATTACTTCTGATATCCGTACCATTTCTGGTTCGGTTGAAATCTCTCCCGGCCTGGGCCTGTCTGATGCTATTTGTGATCTGGTATCAACCGGTGGTACATTAAAAAGCAACGGGTTAAAAGCATTTGCCGATGTAATGTCGTCAGAGGCTATCCTGATTAGCAGTAAAGCTACCGAAAGCAATGACCTGGTTCAGGAATTGATTCAACGCATCCAATCAGTTTTACGCGCCAAAGAGACTAAGTACGTGGTACTTAACGTTCATAAAGATAACCTTGATACAGTGATCGCTTTATTGCCGGGGGTTAAAAGCCCGTCGGTAGTGCCATTGGCCGAAGCTGATTGGGTTGCCGTACACACCGTAATACCCGAACGTGATTTTTGGGACAGGATAAGCCAGCTAAAACAAGCCGGCGCACAAGGCATTGTAGTAATGCCGATTGAGAAGATAATATTGTAGGCTAAGCCCCCTAACCCCCTAAAGGGGGAACAAGACGGGGCTATGTAAACAAAACTATAACTTTCAAAAAAACTCCCCCTTTAGGGGGTTGGGGGGCCATATGAAACTATTTAAGTATTCAGAACTTACTGCAAAAGATATCCAGAAACTGGTTCAGCGTAATGTTGACCCAGCGAATGAGATCCGTGCCGTTGTTGAGGAAGTGATTGCCAATGTGCAGCAGCATGGCGACAGCGCTTTGATTGACTATGCCCAAAAGTTTGATAAGGTATCGCTAACTAAGCTTTATTTGGATAAGGCCGAGCTGGAAGAGTTGGCTGAAGCTATTACACCAGAGCAAAAAAATGCCCTGGAAACCGCTTACAGCAACATCTATAAATTTCACCAAACACAGCTAAAAACCGAGGATAAGGTAGTAACCATGCCCGGCGTTACCTGCTGGCGCGAGTTAAGGCCGATTGAAAAAGTTGGTTTATATATCCCCGGCGGATCGGCTGTGTTGCCAAGCACATTTTTAATGCTGGGCATCCCGGCGCGCATTGCAGGCTGCCATGAAATTGTTGTTTGCTCGCCTCCGCAAAAAAGCGGCAAGGTAAATGCATTTATAGCATATGTGGCGCTATTGTTAGGTATCGATAAAATTTATTTGGCGGGTGGTTCACAGGCCATAGCAGCAATGGCTTACGGTACAGAAAGCGTTGCCAGGGTTGATAAGATCTTTGGCCCAGGCAACCAGTTTGTAACCAAGGCTAAAACACTTATCCAGTCAACAACCACTACGGCTATTGATATGCCGGCAGGGCCGTCAGAAGTTTTGGTTATTGCAGATGATACCGCTGTGCCGGCTTATATAGCTGCCGACTTATTGGCGCAGGCCGAGCACGGTATTGACAGTCAATCGGTGTTGGTTTGCACATCGGCTGCAATTGCAGAGGCTACATTGGCAGAAATAGAAAAGCAATTACCCGTATTACCAAGGGCCGAAATTGCCGGTTTAGCGTTGGATAACTCCTACATCGTAGTGACATCCAGCCTGGCCGAAGCCATGGATTTCAGTAACCGGTATGCGCCTGAACACTTAATTTTGGCAACCCACAGCTGGGAGCAGATAACCGGAAGTATCATTAATGCGGGCTCGGTTTTCCTGGGAAATTTAACGCCAGAGAGCGCCGGCGATTATGCATCAGGCACCAACCATACTTTGCCAACCAGCAGTTATGCAAGGGCTTACTCTGGCGTATCGGTAGATTCTTTTGTAAAAAAAATTACTTTCCAGCATATCACCCGTGAGGGTATCCAAAACATTGGCCACACGGTTGAAATTTTGGCCGAGATGGAAGGCTTGCATGCGCATAGGAATGCGGTGAGTATTAGAAAAAGCCCCCAAACCCCCTGAAGGGGGATTACGTCCTAAAGCCTTTAGGTACGCAAATTAAGATTTATTAAAATGAGTGAAGAAATAAAACAACAATACTATAGCGGCCCCGATGGAAACTCCCCCTTTAGGGGGCTGGGGGGCCTACTCAGAGAAAACATCAAAAAGCTTGTCCCCTATTCATCGGCACGTGATGAGTACAAGGGCGAGGCCAGTGTTTTTTTAGATGCTAATGAAAATTCCTACGGTTCGCCGTTAGCAAAGCAATTTAACCGCTACCCCGATCCTATGCAATACGCCATAAAAATGCGTTTAAGCGAGATCAAGGGCGTACCAGCCCGCAACATATTTATAGGCAACGGCAGCGATGAAGCTATCGATATCCTGTTCCGCAGCTTTTGTAACCCCAGCGTTGATAACGTGATCCTGGTACCGCCTACGTACGGCATGTACGAGGTATCGGCCAACATCAATGATGTGGAGGCCCGCAAGGTTTTACTAACCGAAGATTACCAGCTGAATTTGGAAGGCATTGCCGAAGCGATTGACGAACATACCAAGCTGATATTTATCTGTTCGCCAAATAACCCGACAGGCAATTCCATTAACCGCGCGGATGTTGAAACATTACTGGCAAACTTTAATGGAATCGTAGTGGTTGATGAAGCCTACATCAATTTCAGCAGGCAAAAAACCTTTATACAGGAACTTACCGAGTATGCCAATTTGGTGGTGATGCAAACCTTATCCAAAGCCTGGGGACTTGCCGGCTTGCGCGTAGGGATGGCCTTTGCCAGTGAAGAGATTATCGAGGTGATGAATAAAGTTAAACCACCTTACAATGTTAACGAATCATCGCAGCAGTTAGCTTTAGAAGCCCTGGCAAACGTTGACCAGGTAAATGGCTGGATAAAAGAGACCCTTTTACAACGCGACAGGCTGGTACTTGCTTTGAAGGACTTTGATTTTGTGGTAGATATTTACCCATCAGATGCCAACTTTATTTTGGTAAAAACAACTGATGCCAACGGCATTTATAAATTTTTAGTGGGTAAAGGCATCATTGTACGCAACCGCTCAAAAATTGAATTGTGCGAGGGCAGCTTACGCATCACTGTGGGCACTCCCGAAGAGAATTCGATTTTATTAGAGACCTTAAAAAGCTTTGATAAGCAGTAGAAAAACATAATCACTAATTCAATAATTCAAAAATCAATAATTATATTGATGAGCAAGCTGCAAAAAATACTCTTTGTTGATCGTGATGGCACCATGATTAACGAAACGCCGGACGAGCAGATAGATTCGTTCGAAAAACTAACCTTTTACCCCGGTGCGTTAACTTATTTACCCAAAATAGCCAAAGAACTTGATTTTGAACTTGTAATGGTTACCAACCAGGATGGTTTAGGTACCGCTGTTTACCCCGAAGATACCTTTTGGCCGGTGCATAATTTTATCCTCAAAACGTTTGAAAGCGAGGGCGTAAAATTTGCCAACCAAATTATCGACCGCACCTTTGCGGCTGACAAAGCCCCTACCCGCAAACCGGGAACTGCCTTGCTTACGCAATACTTCAACACGGAAAAATACGACCTTAAAAATTCTTTCACCATCGGTGATAGGAAGAACGATGTATTGCTTGCTAAAAACATGGGCGCTAAAGCCATCTGGTTAAATAACCAAACTAACTTAGGCGGTGGCGAATTTACCGAAGAGGACCATATTGGTGACACAATTGTGCTGGAAACTACCGACTGGCAAAAGGTATACGAATTTCTGAAACTGGGAGAACGTGTTATTGAACACCGTCGCAGTACCAAAGAAACAGATATCTACATCAAAATAAACCTGGATGGCACCGGCGAAGCCAAAGTATCAACCGGACTGCATTTTTTTGACCACATGCTTGATCAGATTGCCCGTCACGGCAGCATCGACCTGGAAGTGGTTGCCAAAGGCGATCTTCATATTGACGAACACCACACTGTTGAAGATACCGGCATCGCTTTAGGCGAGATTTTTGCCACAGCTTTGGGCAACAAAATGGGTATTGAACGCTATGGCTTTTGCCTGCCTATGGATGATTGCCTGGCACAGGCAGCTATTGACTTTGGCGGCCGCAACTGGATAGTTTGGGATGCCGAATTTAAACGCGAAAAAGTTGGGGATGTGCCAACCGAAATGTTTTACCATTTCTTCAAATCATTCAGCGACGCTGCAAAATGCAATTTGAACATAAAAGCCGAAGGGCAGAACGAACATCATAAAATAGAAGCTATATTTAAAGCCTTTGCGAAAGCAATAAAAATGGCCGTTAAACGTGATGTAAATAAGATGGTTTTACCAAGCACTAAAGGGCTACTTTAGGCGAAGCCCCCTAACCCCCTGAAGGGGGAACAAGAGTTGACAAAACATGGATGAGATAGAACAAAATATGGATTCGGTAAATACTAACCCGCCGGACAGCTCCCCCTTCAGGGGGCGGGGGGCGCTCGGCATCATCCGATACGGCGCCGGAAATATTTTCTCACTTACTGCAGCACTCGACAGATTGGGGATTGCTTATGGTATGGTGAATACTGTGGATGATCTTGAACTGTATGACAGGTATATCATCCCTGGTGTTGGGCATGCCGGTGCGGCAATGAAAAAACTGGAATCGACAGGTTTAGTGTCAGCTATTAAGGCGCTAAAAAAGCCCACTTTGGGAATTTGTGTGGGGATGCAGTTACTCACCTCCTACTCCGAAGAAGGCGATTCGACCCTGCTTGGCCTGTTCCCTATTAAAACTTTACGGTTTAAGGATAGCAATTTATACAAGGTGCCCCATACCGGTTGGAACCAGGTTTATCCCGAAAAGGAAAACCCATTATTTAAAAATATACCGTCAGGATCACATTTTTACTTTGTACATTCATACTTTATTGAGTACGATAAAGCGTACACGTTACTATCGGCCAATTATAACAACGAATTTTCGGCATCAATTTGGCGGGATAATTTTTATGGCGTACAATTTCACCCCGAAAAATCGGGTGTGTACGGCGAAACACTTTTAACAAACTTTTCAAAAATATAAAAGACATGTACATAATTCCCGCTATCGATATTCTGAATAAAAAAGTAGTTAGGCTACGTGAGGGTGATTACCAACAGGTAACAGAATATGATGTAACGCTTGAAGAAATGATTGAGCGCTATCAAAGCAATGGCACCAATTTCATCCATATTATTGACCTTAACGGGGCCAAAAACGATTTCAGCAACCAGCAATACCTGTTTGATGTAATCCGCAAAACCGATATGAAGGTGCAATACGGCGGCGGTATCCGCAGCATTGATAAAGTAAAAGAGTTGATTGATTCGGGCGTTCACCGTGTTATTGTGGGCACACAGGCATTAACCAACCCCGAATTTTTACCCCAATTAGGTAAAGAGATTTGCGGCCGCGACAAGTGCTCCGACCAGGTGGTTATTGCAATAGACGTGTTGGACGAAGTAATCAAATACTCCGGCTGGATGGAAAGCTCGCCAATTAAATTAATGGACTACGTTGATAAATGCCTTGCTTTAGGCTTTTTCCGTTTTTTATGTACCGATATCAACAAAGACGGTAAACTGGGCGGCGCGGGTATTGAGCTTTACGAAAAGCTGCTTGACCATTCGCCTTTCATTAAACTGATAGCATCCGGTGGTGTAAGCTCGATGGATGACGTAGAGAAACTGAGTCGTTTAAAGGTAGAATCAGTTGTTGTAGGTAAAGCGATCTATGAAAACCGGGTTACTATCGAAGATGTGAAAAACTGGAATTTAGAGGCCCTCATATCGATATAGAAGCGAAGCCCCCTAACCCCCTGAAGGGGGAACCATAGTTGTTTAAAATGAAGAAAAAGATGTTCTTGGGCGCTGGTGCTCCTATCTTTAGGAATGCAGAAGAACTTCGTTATCGGATGACTGATGCTGAAGAGTTGCTATGGGGTTATTTAAAAAACAATCAATTAGGATTTAAGTTCAGAAGGCAACATCCTTTAGGCATCTAGATTGCTGATTTTTATTGCCACAAACATAAGTTAGTAATAGAATTGGATGGCAGCATTCATTTGCTTCCGGATGTAGCTCACAACAATATTGAACGGCAGCGTAATTTAGAACTTGACGGCCTAAGGGTAATACGCTTTACAAATGATCAAATTTTCAATAAGCTTAATAAAGTATTGGAACAAATAACCACGCAAATCAAAGGCTCCCCCTTCAGGGGACGGGGGGGGCTCGCCAAGCGAATTATCCCCTGTTTAGACGTTAAAGACGGTCGCACCGTAAAAGGTGTAAACTTTGTTGACCTGCGCGACGCGGGCGACCCGGTTGAGCTGGCCTGGAACTACTCGAGGCAGGGCGCCGACGAACTGGTATTCCTGGACATTACCGCAACAGTTGAGCGCCGTAAAACGATGGTAGAGCTGGTGAAGGCTGTGGCCAGGCAAATAAATATCCCATTCACCATCGGCGGCGGTATTAACGAAATTGCCGATGCTGATGCGCTTTTAAACGCCGGTGCAGATAAGATCTCGATCAACTCGGCAGCGGTACGTAACCCAGCTTTAATTGATGAGTTGGCCAAAGCATTTGGCGTTCAGTTTGTAGTAATTGCAGTAGATACCCGCAGCATTGGCGACAAAAACATTGTGCACCTGAATGGCGGCAGATTGCCTACTGAACGGGAAACATTGGAATGGATAATGGAGGCCGAAAGTCGTGGTGCCGGCGAAATTTTGCTTACATCAATGGATCATGATGGTACAAAAGCCGGGTTTGATAACAAGTTATTAAAAATTGTTAACGATGCGGTACACATCCCAGTAATAGCCTCGGGCGGAGCAGGCTCGGTACAACATTTTGTTGATGTATTTGAAAAAACAAATATTGATGCGGCATTAGCAGCTTCGGTATTTCACTACGGCGAGATATTAATTCCGGATTTAAAAGCGGTATTGAAGAGTAATAATATAGAGGTGAGGATATAGGGGATCGGGTTGCGAGGTTCGAGGCTCGGGTGTTGTCAGTTTTAAAACAAACGTTTTACCCGAACCACGAACCTGGCAACTGGCAACATGTAACACCTCGCCCACCCGCGTTAGGGATTGCAGCGGATACCGGCCCGTGATTAAGGCTTGTGCAGTATGAGCGTAACGCCCGGGCCAAAGGTAACGCCCTGATTAGCATGGTGTAGATGCATGGTGTAGAACACACCCCTGCCACCACGCAATCCGGCCCGCCCCCTCTCGAGAGGGGGATTTTAAAAAGAACACGAACCTGGCAACCCGCAACAGGAACCAGAACAACAGATATGAATATAGATTTTAACAAAACAGACGGTTTAGTACCGGTTATTATACAGGACGAGCAAACTTTAGAGGTGCTGATGCTGGGTTATATGAACCAGGAGGCTTATGATAAAACCATACAGGAAAATATAGTTACATTTTTCTCCCGCTCAAAAAACCGCTTGTGGACCAAAGGCGAAACCAGCAGTAACTTTTTGCATGTAAAAAACATCAGCATTGATTGCGATAATGATACCCTGTTGATAAAAGTTAAAGCAGATGGCCCTACCTGCCATACCGGCTCGCGCAGTTGTTTTAACACCGGCTATAACCAAAACTTTATTTTGGAGCTGGAAAATATTATTGCCGATAGATACGAAAATCCGGTAGAAGGATCATACGTAAACAAGCTGCGGAATAAGGGACTTAACAAAATAGCTCAAAAGGTTGGCGAAGAAGGCGTTGAAACCGTTATAGCCGCTTTGGCAGAAACAGAAACCGACTTGATTAATGAATCGTCCGACCTGGTTTTTCACCTGTTGGTTTTACTTCGGGAAAAGGGATTAACGTTGGAAACGATAGCTAAAAACCTGGAAAACAGGCATAAATAGTCATTGGTCATTAGTCATTAGTCATTAGTCATTAGTCATTAGTCATTAGTCATTAGGGGAACTTATGGTGAGGTCTGTTGTTTTTTATATTTTGTTGTTTTGTTTTCTTTTTATTAGCAATGCCAATGCGCAACAAGGTGGGCTTAGGGCTAAGATTGCCGACATTGCGAAGGATGCAAAGGGTACTGTTGGGGTTTCGGTATTAAACCTTGAAACCGGTGATACATTAACTTATAACGGCTACCTGCATCAGCCGATGCAGAGTGTGATGAAATTCCCGATTGCCATTACCGTTTTGCACGAGATTGACGAAGGGAAATTCACATTAGATCAGCAGGTTCGCCTGGATAAAAGCGATTTATTTAAAACGTATAGCCCCTTGCAGGATAAATATCCGGACGCAAATGTGAATGTTTCGATAAGGGAGTTGCTTAGCTACATGGTATCGTTAAGTGACAATGTTGCCTGCGACAAGTTATTAAAAGTTTTAGGCGGAACGTATGTAGTAGATGCCTATATACACCATATCGGGATCAAAAACTTCTCGATAAAAGCATCCGAATATCAAATGGCGCAGGCCTGGGATGTACAGTTTACCGATTGGGTAATGGCTTCTGAGCTTACGCATTTATTGAGCGTAGCTTTTAAACCCAATTTCCTTTCCGCGGCCAGCCACGCCTATTTATGGAAAATTATGCAGGAAACCTCAACCGGCCCCAACCAGATTAAAGGTTTGTTGCCGTTTGGTACAATAGTCTACCATAAAACCGGCCGATCTGGCACCAACGAAAAAGGAATTTCGGCAGCTACCAACGATACCGGTATTATTACGCTGCCCAACGGTAATCACCTGGCTATTGCCATTTTGGTTACCAATTCGCCCGTTGATTTGAAAGCCCGCGAATTGGTTATTGCCCACATTGCAAAGGCTGCCTATGACGAAGCCATAAAATAGATTGCTTTTGCCGGGTCAATTCCCCTTAAAGCATCATCCTAAAATCCTATTTTTGTTAAAAGTCACGTATCAACTATTCACCGATCTTGATACTTGATACTTACTACTTGATACTAAATTTGCTACTTGCTACTTAAAAATGATTGCAGAAAAAATAGCCGAACTTACCGGGCATGGCAACCCTATTTTTACTTTGGAGTTATCACAAAAACCGGGGATACTATTTACCGGCGGCAATGATAAAGGATTAGTGGAGTGGAACCTGAAAACAAATGCCTTTATTAAAGTAATGTTCCCGGTTAATGCATCTATTTATGCCATCCATTGCCCGGCGGGTTATCCATTAATGTTTGCAGGCTTGCGTAGTGGCCAGGTGCTGGTTTTTGATTTTATCCAGCAAAAGGTCATCAAATCGCTCAATCATCACCTTAAACCGGTGTTTGATATCAAGTCTGTCAGTGGTAAAAAAGAGCTACTGATAGCCTCTGAGGATGGTACAGTGTCTGTTTGGAGCCTTGATACATTGGATATAGTGCACGGCATTAAAGTATCGGCCGATACGGTTCGTTGTATAGCAGTTTCACCGGATGAAAAGCAGGTTGCTTTTGGATGCAGGGATAATGTGATTAAAATTTACGATTTAGAGGATTACACCCTAGTGAAGGCGCTGCACGGGCATACCATGTCTGTTTTTGCATTAGCCTACAGCATTGATGGTGCTTACATTGTATCGGGCGGGCGCGATGCGCAGGTAAAAATCTGGGATACAACATCGTATCAGTTGGTTAAAAACATCCCGGCACATTTGTTTGCGGTTAACCATATCCTCTTCCACCCTACCCAGCCTTATTTTGCTACGGCCAGCATGGATAAAAGCATCAAAATATGGGGGGCCGACGATTTTAAACTGTACAAGATCATCTCCCGCGAAAAAGGATACCCAAGCCACCCCCTGTCAATAAATAAACTGGCGTGGAACGGCGATCAGCTATTATCTGTTAGCGATGATAAAAATATTTTTATTTGGGATATAAAGTTCCAGGATTAGCCCTACTTATAAAAACCTTCTGATGCTATGCAATTTATGGGTATGGCGTTTCATCTCGGCGGAATAAATACCATCGTTATCAATAAGGTCGATTTTTACTTTGCCGGATGCATGGATAATGTACTCGTTATTTAGCAGGATACCCACGTGGGTAATACGCCCTTCGGGGTTATTAAAAAATGCCAGATCACCAAGGCGGCCCGCTTGCAGGTTGGCAACTTCTTTACCTTCTTCGGCCTGCTGGCTTGCATCACGCATGAGTTTTATTTTGTTCAGGGCAAATACTACCTGCGTAAAACCCGAGCAATCGATGCCAAAATGGGTACGGCCGCCCCATAAATAGGGTGCATTTAAAAACGACTTTGCTGTAGTTGCCAAATCTTCATTTTCGCCTATTTCGCCAATGATCTCAAATTTATCATTTCCTATTTTACAGGTTGTCCCCTTTAATCCGGCAAGTGAGCTGCCGGCTGGTAAATAAATTACCGAGTTATCAATAATTTTCCAGGCCTGTGTTACCGGTCTGTAAGTTAAAACCGGGGGATTGCTTTGTTGGGTTTTATACGCTATATGACCCAGCATGGCAAATTGAAGCCTGCCTATCCAGCCTGTATAATTATCAGTTGTTGTAACAATTTTAACCCAGCGTTCGGCCCACTCCTTAATTTCAAATGTTTCGCCAAATAACACCTGCGATACCTGTTCGCTCCTGTCGTCGGGCAAAGCGCGAAGTGGAATTACTGCAAGGTTACAAATACCATATTCCATAGATCAGTTTAAGTTGCAAAAATTAATGTAACTAAGATTGCAATAAGCAATAAAATAATTACAATGTTTAATTGGTTTTAAAGATATATTTTAGCCTGGGGAGGGGGATAACGCTAAAATCTACAAGGCTAATTTATTAAATTATTAAACGCCAAATAATTTTATTTAAAAAACAAGCAAAAAAAAGGGATCAGCAAGCTAATCCCTTCTCAAAATATTTTTTGTTGAAATTATTCATTCATATGCAGCCAATCTTTTTTGGCTAACAATTCTTCCTGTGTTTCGCGGATATCTTCATCATCCACACAGCAATCAACCGGGCAAACGGCAGCACATTGCGGCTCATCATGAAAACCAACACACTCGGTACACTTATCGGGTACTATATAATATATCTCGTCGGATAAGGCAGCCTGAGTTTCCTCGGCATTTAAAGTATTGCCATCTCCAAAATCAATAATTCCTTTAAGGCCGGTACCATCGCTAAAACGCCATGCCGCACCTGCATCATAAATTGCATTATTGGGGCATTCCGGCTCGCAGGCTCCGCAGTTTATGCATTCATCGGTGATTTTAATCGCCATATTTCTAAATATATAATAATCTCAATTAACTTTGCCCGTAATTTACAAGCGCACAAATATAACAAAAAAAGGCTTTAAGGGTTTAAATCCTTACCATATATATGTCAAAATTCAACATAAAAAATTCCATTAATTCATTTTCGGCCTTAGGAAAGCAACTAATTACACCCGATGCGCAGTTAATGGCCATCATTGAAGATGAACGTTACCACAACGCCTGGTTTACACCCGAAAGTGTTTTACAAGCCGTAACCGCCATAGGTAAAATGCTTAACGAGGATGATTTGCAAACCTGGCTCTCAAAATACAACCTTGATAATGACGCTCCCGGCAAAAAAATAGGCCTTATTTTGGCAGGCAATATCCCGCTGGTTGGTTTTCATGATGTATTATGTGTACTGGCATCCGGCAATCACGCCCTGATCAAAGCATCGTCACAGGATGCACGGCTGATAAAAACTGTTTTAGAACGATTGGTAGCCATTGACGATAGCTTTGCCAACCAGTTTAGTTTTATAGAGCGTTTGGCCGATTTTGACGCCGTTATAGCCACCGGAAGCAATAACAGTTCGCGCTATTTTGACTACTACTTTGGTAAAGTGCCCAATATCATCCGAAAAAACAGGAACAGCATTGCCCTGTTAACCGGTGATGAAACTGCAGAGCAACTGTTTAACCTCGGTCATGACATTTTTGACTATTACGGCCTGGGTTGCCGCAATGTGAGCAAACTGCTGGTACCAAATGATTATAATTTCAATTTCTTTTTCGAATCGATTGAAGATCATAAAGCCATCATCCATCACCATAAGTACAACAATAATTACGATTACAACAAATCCATCTACCTGGTAAACAGCGACAAACATTTAGACAATGGCTTTTTAATGGTAAAGGAAGATGACCGGCTGGCATCGCCCCTTGCTGTGCTGTATTTTAGCTATTACGATGATCTTGCCCAGGCGCAGGAGTTATTGCAAAAACAAAGCGACAATATTCAGTGTATTGTTACCAATGCCCCCATCAATGCAGCCAGCCAGGTAGTAAGCTTCGGCCAAAGCCAGCACCCCGCGTTATGGGATTATGCCGACGGGATTGATACAATGGAATTTTTGTCAAATCTTTAAAATAACAATACCTTTGAAAATGCTGAAGGCCGAAGGCCTAAAGCTGAAAGCTATCTTTGAGAAAAAAATGCTTTAAGCTTTTTGCTTTAAGCCTTAAGCTTAAAAAAATGTATATTATAAAAGTTAAAGGTGTTGCCAAAATACCCGATTATGTACAGCTGCGGGATGATAAGTTTACGTTGCTGGCTTATTTCAGGGTAGATAGGCCCGATAAATCATTGGATAAGGTTGGGCTGGCCGATAAGTCGGAGTATATTATGAATATTATTAAGGATTTACCTTTCGGGCAGATCCTGAAATTAGAGCTATAAAAAAGATGATTGGGAACTCTATTATAAAGCTAAACGGTGTTGATATTTTTCAGCAGGCGCACCTGGTACTGTCAAACGTAAACCTGCATGTTGATAAAGGCGATTTTGTATGGCTTATTGGCTCTACAGGATCGGGCAAGAGCAGCCTGCTTAAAGTTATTTATGGCGACCTTGGCATAAAAGCAGGTACCGGCCACGCCTGCGGGTACGAGTTGAGTAAATTATCGGGCCGCGATGTGCCATATTTGCGCCGTAAGCTGGGCATAGTTTTCCAGGATTTTCAATTACTGACAGACCGCTCCATAGAGCAAAACCTGCTTTTTGTAATGCGTGCCACCGGTTGGAAGGACAAAAAACTGATAGCCGAGCGTACCCTTGACGTACTGGAAAAAGTTGGCCTTCGTTCTAAACTTAAAAAAATGCCCCATGAGCTATCCGGCGGCGAACAGCAACGCGTAGTAATTGCCCGTGCCCTGCTTAACAACCCTGAAATAATCCTGGCCGACGAACCAACCGGTAACCTCGACCCGGAAACATCCGAAGAGATTGTACTGCTGCTAAAACAGATCAGCCAATCGGGTACCGCAGTGTTAATTGCCACCCACGATTATCATATCATCCGCACTTTCCCATCGCGCATTATTAAGTGCGAGAATGGTAAGGTTTTGGAAGACGCGGAGATATGATCAGAATTTGCAGAATTTAAGAATTAACAGAATATCAGTTGGCTATGTTGTTAATTCTTAAATTTCATTTTAATCCAATCGCCCAAAATTCTGTACATTCTCAAATCCTGTAAATTCTGATTCGGACAAATTCTGCCCATTCTTAAATTCTGTAAATTCTGATTCAGACACTGTCAGTCCTGCATATACCGTGTCATACCTGCCTGAATTGATTTTACACCACTGACACCTTGTCGGCTTTACGGCTATGGCAGGATACTTGATTGGCACTATCAGCTATGAAATTTAACGACATGTTGAAGAAAAAGAAGAAAGAAAATATGGATACCCCTGAAAATATTAATGAGCCTACGCAGGAAAATTTAGCCGAAGAGCAACAACTGAAAGACCAGCAGGCAGAAACTGTTGAGGCTGTTGAAACCGAGGAAATACCAGGCCCCACTGCCGAAGAGAAGTTAAAAGCCGAACTGGCGCAGGCCAATGATAAATATTTACGTTTGTATGCCGAATTTGACAACTTCCGCAGGCGCACCCAAAAAGAACGCGCAGAAGCCCGGGAAACTGAAGGTAAAGATTTAATTATCGCCCTGCTACCTGTACTTGATGATTTTGAGCGTGCCCAACGCTCCATGGAAAAAGCTGCCGACGTAGCCCCGGTTAAAGAAGGCGTAACGCTGATACAGAATAAATTAAAAAATATACTTGCTCAAAAAGGTTTAAAAGAAATGGAATCAATAGGCACCCCATTTGATGCCGACCTGCAGGAAGCAATTACAAATATACCCGCCCCCACCGATGACCTTAAAGGTAAGGTTATCGACGAAATGGAAAAAGGCTACACCCTTAAAGACAGGGTTATCCGTTTTGCCAAAGTAATAGTAGGAGCGTAGATTAATTATTGAATTATTGAGGGATTGAATTATTGATTTTTTCATGTTCGATCAACCAATGATTCGGTTACACAATATAACGACTAATATCATTGAGGTATTGAATTATCAATTTTAAGGGTTTTCCTTAATTCAGTAATTCAATAATTCAATAATTCAACATTAAAAAGCATGGCTAAAAGAGATTATTACGATGTACTGGGCATTTCAAAAGGATCAGATGCTGATGAGATAAAAAAGGCATATCGTAAAATGGCTATTAAATACCACCCCGATAAAAACCAGGGTGATAAAGAGGCGGAAGAAAAATTCAAGGAAGCGGCTGAAGCTTATGAAGTTTTGAGCAGTCCCGAAAAACGCCAGCGTTATGACCAGTTTGGTCATGCGGCCAATGCATCATCGCCAAATGGTGGCGGTTATGGCGGCGGCGGTATGGATATGAACGACATATTTAGCCAGTTTGGCGACATTTTTGGTGGCGGCAGTCCGTTTGAAGGTTTCTTTGGCGGCGGTGGCCGCCAGGGTGGCGGTGCTGGTGGCAGGCGTGTAGCCCGCGGCAGCAACCTGCGCATTAAAGTGCGTTTAACCCTGGAAGAAATTGCCAACGGCGCCGAAAAGAAAATAAAAGTTAATAAACAAATCATCTGCAAAACCTGCGACGGCAGTGGCGCAAAAGATAAGGCATCGTTCCAAACCTGTAAAACATGTGGTGGTTCGGGCGCGGTGCGCAGGGTAACCAATACCATTTTGGGCCAGATGCAAACAACCAGCACCTGCCCTACCTGTAACGGCGAAGGCTCAACCATACTGTCAAAATGTAATGTTTGTCATGGTGATGGCGTAGTTCGTGGCGAGGAGTTAATTACCATCAACGTACCTGCAGGCGTAAGCGAAGGCATGCAGTTAAGCATGAGTGGCAAAGGTAACGCGGCCCCACGTGGCGGTGTACCGGGCGATTTGATCATTTTGATCGAGGAGATTCCGCATGAAACTTTAAAACGCGATGGTAACAACGTAATATATGACCTTCATGTAAACTTTGTTGATGCAACATTGGGCACCACTGTTGAAGTACCTACTATCGATGGCAAAGCCAAGATAAAAATTGATCCCGGAACCCAGGGCGGCAAAATACTGCGCCTGAAAGGCAAAGGCGTACCCGAAGTAAACTCCTACCACCGTGGCGACCAACTGGTGCACATCAACATCTGGACACCAAAAATTGTAAGCCGCGAAGAGCGCGAGATACTGGAAAAATTACAAGCATCCCCCAACTTTAAACCCAATCCGGGCAAAAACGAGAAAAGCTTTTTTGAGCGGATGAAGGAATATTTTGAGTAGTTGTTAGTCGGAAAGTCAGTAAAGACGGCAAGTCCGAAAGATTTTAACTGCAAAAGAGAGCCCGGAGTTTATGACTTCGGGCTTTTTTGTTATTGGCGATTTCTGCTATCGTTTTTTGATGAGTATATTAGAATTTTGGTTCCTGCTAAACATTCATCAAAATGAAAGCCCTTGCGTTAACAGTATTTTTTATATCGACTATCAGCACCGCCACCGCCCAGCAACGCGCGCGTGACCTGGGTATCAAATTCAACGGCACTACCGGCAAGTACAATGCTATTACCGATGTTAAAGGTGTTTTGGTGGGCTACAAGACATTAATAAGCGGCGACGGGCCATTGGTTACCGGCAGAGGCCCGGTGCGTACAGGGGTTACGGTTATTATGCCAAACGGAAAATCTATCGACCCATTGCCTGCCGGATGGTTTAGCCTTAATGGCGACGGCGAAATGACAGGCACCACCGTAATTGACGAATATGGATTAAACTACGGCCCTATCGGCATTACCAACACCAATAGCGTTGGCGTAGTGAGGGATGCCATCGGCGAGTGGAATGTTAAAAACTTCAGCAAGGGCTCCCTGGTTGATTTCTCCTTTGGTTTGCCCGTGGCTGCCGAAACTTTCGACGGCGTACTAAACGACATTAACGGTTTTCATGTTAAAAAAGAAGATGTATTTGAGGCGCTGAATACCGCCCATGGCGGCAAAGTGGAGGAAGGTAACGTGGGCGGCGGTACTGGAATGTCGTTATTCCAGTTTAAGGGCGGTAGCGGTACATCGTCGAGGGTGATCAGTATAGATACGGCTACCTATACGATTGGGGCCTTCGTACAGGGCAATTTTGGTAGGCGCACAGACCTGATCATATCCGGCGTACCTGTTGGTAAAGAGTGGAAAGGCGATTTGCCTGTCATCAATTCCAAACCCAAGGACGGGTCCATTATTATAATTATAGGCACCGATGCCCCTTTATTACCTGCCCAGTTAAAACTAATAGCCAAACGGGCATCGTTAGGCGTTGCCCGGTGCGGCGGCGTGGGGCGCAACAGCTCGGGCGATATTTTCCTGGCATTTAGCACCGTACCACCAAAAGATAACGCCAAAGGCACCCTGCAAACCTGGACGGTATTACCCAAAGAACAAATGGATAAAGTTTACCAGGCTACCGTTGAAAGCGTGGAAGAAGCTATCATAAATGCGATGATAGCCGCTAAAGATATGAAGGGCATTAATGGGAATACTGTTTATGCTATACCGCATGAAAAGCTGATGCAGATGATTAACAGTTATAGCCATAAGGCGCAGTAATCTTTCTTCTAAGTTTTAGGCTGATAGTCCCTCTTTATGAAGATAACCCTGAAAACCACCCACTACATTTTAGTTATTGCACTGGTAAACCTGTTGTTTAAACTGCTGTTAACTTTCCGGTCTGCTATTCCCTTTTCGCTGGGGATGGTTATTAATCATGTTTTTGATATAGTACAGTATTGCACTTATTTAATCCCACTGGTTTATTTAGTTTATCTGTTAAAATTTATAAACCAAGCCAGGCCGGTAGTTATTGCTTTTATCATCAACTGCTTGTTTAGCGCCGTAGTGATGGCACTGGGGTTATTTATCACGCGTGCTTCCAACCATGTTTATTTTATGATCATTGGTTTTTTTTCATTCGCGGTATTGATAAACCTCGAGGTTCAAATCTTTAGGATTAAACATCGAGTGTTAACTTTTCCGTTTAGAATGTATGGTATAACAGTCCTGGCCGTTATTTTTATACACCTGTTTAATGCAATGTTATTACCGTTTTTTCAGTATAAAATTTTATCCGGCTATAATTTATTGACCATGTTTAACAAATCATTTACCCTGATTTACTTGCTGCCGCAAGCAGCATTGCTGTTTATACTTTACAAAACCGCAGAGTTTCTAAAACAAATCCGGCCAGATTTTGAATACATTGCGCCAAACCTGGATGAGCAAGTTTAACTATCACAAAACCTGCGGCCCAATTTGCCGGTTTTCAGTATCTTTGGCTAATAAAACCTATCATGTGAAAATAACTTCAAAGGCTACCAACTTCATCATTTTAATCGCCGTTCTTCATATGCTTTGCATTGCGATAGTTGGTACTCTTAAAATTGAACACATCGGTTATCCAACTTTCGTAAGATATTTTGTTAACTTTTTTATTGAGGGCACTTATATTACAACGCTTTTTTATTTATACCACCTGTTAAAGTACGTTAATGAAAAACGGAACATTATCATAGCATTTTGGGCCTACCTTGTTTATGACGCCTTTGCATTTTTACTTCGCATGTTTGTAATAGGTACATCAATAATAAATGGTAACTGGACTTTCAACCTGATCACTGCCGGCGTAACATTATACTTTATTATCGTAGTCTCCGGGGTAAGCAACCCCAGTCTCGGAAAATCATTCAAATTATTAACCGCTGCTATCTTTTCATCTTCAATTATCAGGATAGTTGCGGCTGTACTTTTAATTCAGCATTATGCTGGCCGGTCTATGCTTTGGTACATGGTTGCGGCAGAACTTCTTCCTCCACTTGCCATGCTGTATATCCTTTTTAAAACAGCTGCTTATCTAAATCACCGGCAACAAGCATTTAAACAGGCCGCATTAAGCGCCGATGAACCCGCCTGATACTAATTAGAATATGCCTTTAAAATACATCTACATTTTCTCTTTCCTTTTTTTAGCCTGTGGGTCTGCCCAGGCCCAAACCATCCATAACAACTACAAAACCGAAGCCGGAGTTCCCAAATTAAACATCCAGCGGTCGATGATCTACTCGCCGGATAAGGAATGGCTGTATAATCATCACCCTTCTATCATCCATTTCAAAGATAAATTCATCGCCATTTGGAGCAACGGATTTATCGACGAGGATTCGCCGGGCCAGCGGGTGGTTTATGCTACGTCTAAAGATTTTGTACATTGGTCGGCACCGGTGGCGCTGGCATCCCCGGGCAAGGTCAATGACACATTGACCGTGTTAACCGCCGCAGGACTATACCAATACAAGGGTACACTGGTTGCCTATTATGGCGAGTACACCAAACACCGTCAAAACACGCACCTTTGGGGCAAAACCAGTACGGATGGTATTCACTGGAGCAACCCTATCGATATGCATGTGCCGCTGATCCCTAACCACGGCCCCGAGGCTACTAAAAACGGCAGGCTCATCATCAGCGGTAACTTTTTGTTTCCATACACAGATGATCGCCGCGGTATCTCCGGCTGGAAACTGAGTAGCTTTTATCCCGATTCGCTTTATACCCAGGATAATTCAGCCGCCTTTTATGCACCGGCGGCTAAACTGGGTTTGCCCCCACTTTGCGAAGGTTCGTTTTTTCAGACTGACGATAATGTGCTGCACATGCTGCTGCGCGTAACCGGTAAAGGCTGGAAAGGTAAAATATGGCTTACCGAAAGCAAGGATAACGGCACTTCTTGGTCGCGCCCGGCAGAGCAAGCTTTTTCTGACAACGACAGCAAATTCCATTTCGGCCGCCTGCCCGATAAGCGTTTTTATTACGTAGGTATTCCCGATACGCTGCATCATTACGACCGGAACCCGCTGGTATTATCCATATCAAAAGATGGTAAGTCATTTGATAAAAACTACATCATCGCAAACGAACTTTATCACCTTAAAAAAGAAGGGCTCTGGAAAGGCGGCCAATACGGTTATCCGCATACTATCATATACAATGGCTATATGTATGTGATCATATCAAGACAAAAGGAAGCGATAGAGGTACTAAGATTCAGCCTGAGAGAATTACGATAAACAGGGTGTAACATTTTAAAATTGCCCGTATCTAAACCATAAATTAACAAAATAAACCTTAATCAAAATATGTTAAGCATCCGCAATATTGTTAAACAATACGCCGGTCACCGGGCATTAGATGATGTAAGCCTGGAGGTGCAAAGCGGCCAGGTTTTCGGTCTGCTTGGCCCCAATGGCGCCGGTAAAACCTCGCTTATCCGCATAATAAACCAGATAACCGCGCCAGATTCAGGCGAAGTTTTCTTTAACGGCGAAAAGCTCAACCAATCGCACATCGAACGTATTGGCTATCTGCCCGAAGAACGCGGCCTGTACAAAAAAATGGAGATAGGCGAGCAAATGATTTACCTGGCCCGCCTGAAAGGCCTTAGCCGCGCCGAAGCCCAAAAACGTTTAAAGTTTTGGTTTGATAAGCTGGGTATGGAAACCTGGTGGAAAAAAAAGATTGAAGAGCTATCCAAAGGCATGCAGCAGAAAGCCCAGTTTGTGGCTACCGTGTTGCATGAACCCGACCTGATTATCCTGGATGAACCCTTCAGCGGTTTCGACCCGGTAAATGCCGAAGTGATTAAAGACGAAATACTGGAGCTTAACCGCAATGGCGCAACTATCCTCTTCTCCACACACCGCATGGAATCGGTAGAAGAACTTTGCCATGCTATTGCACTTATCCATCAGTCGCATAAAATATTGGATGGTACCGTTAAAAACATCCGTAACTCCTACCGCAATGAAACCTATATGGTTGAATATGCAGGCCAGCGTTTAAGCTTTAACGGCGCCCAGCCCTTTGATATTATTGGCGATACCATCACAAACGATGATAACCATACTATCCGCATCAAACTAAATGAAGGTTATACCTCAAACGATGTGTTGCAATACCTTATACCGCAAGTGCGTATCAATATGCTGCAAGAAGTAATACCAAGTATGCACGAAATATTTATCGAAAAAGTAAACGCAAACAACAAAAGCCATGCATAAAGTATTACTCATCATCCAGCGCGAATACCTTACCAGGGTAAGGAAGAAATCGTTCATCGTCATGATCTTTGTGGTGCCGTTGTTAATCCTTGCAATGGGGGCTATTATCGCTTTGGTAGCCAAAGACAGCAACAACCTATCAACGCTCCAAATAGTTACGGTGGTTGATGACAGCAAAATTTTTGTTGATAAGTTCCGTGATGTGTCCAACATCAAATTTGTGGTAAATCATAAAGATTTAAATGCAGATAAAGCCGAATCGAAAAAGGACGAAAATATATCTACCCTACATATCCCTGTGGATTACGCAAAAAAAGGAAGCGTGCAAATTTTCTCTAAAAAGAAATCGCCCATGCAGCTTACCGATGAGATTGAAAAGCAAATGGGCAACATAGCTTTCGATTACAACATGATTCAGCACCATATTGATACGGCGGTTATCCACTCGATAAAAAGGGCTGACATTAGTGTAAAGACTATAGAAATTACCGAAACCGGCGATAAGAGCAGCAACCTTGGTGCAAACATAGCCGTTGGCATTGCATGCGCCATATTCATATACATTTCGCTGTTTATTTACGGCGGCCAGGTTATGCGTGGCGTAATTGAAGAGAAAACAAGCCGTATTATTGAGGTGATTATATCATCTGTAAAGCCTTTTCAATTGATGCTGGGCAAAATAATCGGCGTGGGTTTGGTAGGGCTAACGCAGTTTACTGCCTGGATCATTTTATCGGTGATATCGTCAAAAATAGCCGGGCATGCATTTAATGCACCGCAAAGCCCTATGGCGGGCATTATTGAAACACTATCAACTATCCAGTTTGGATATATATTGGGGTGCTTCCTGTTTTACTTTCTTACGGGTTACCTGTTATACAGCGCTCTTTTTGCAGCAGTAGGTTCGGCTGTCGACAGTGAAACCGAAACGCAACAGTTTATGTTCCCGATAACCCTGCCCCTGTTGTTTACTTATATGCTATCGGTAACGGTTTTATTCCGGGCTCCTGATAGCGCATTGGCCGTTTGGTTATCTATTATACCATTTACAGCACCAGTTGCTATGATGGTACGTTTACCATTTGATCCGCCGGCATGGCAGGTTGCCTTATCCATGTTTATGATGATAGTGGGCTTCTTGTTTACTACCTACGTAGCCGCACGTATTTACCGGGTGGGTATTTTGATGTATGGCAAAAAAGCCAGCTTTAAAGAATTGAGTAAATGGTTTTTTTATAAGGAATAATTGGTTCATAGTTCATAGTTCATAGTTCATAGTTCATAGTTCATAGTTCATAGTTCATAGTTCATAGTTCATAGTTCATAGTTCATAGTGTGGAACACCATTATTTACAGTTTATTGTGTAAAAGAATGGGGTATATCTTTTTTATCATTACCACCATCCATGAACTATGAACCATTAACCATGAACTAAATATCAAACAATTTTGGGGGATTATCTATTTTAGCAACATGAGTAAACGCGTTGCCGTGATGGATTTGGGTACTAACACCTTTCATTTATTGATTGCCGATGGCGAAATCCACAATTACCAGGAGATTGTACACTACCACGAAGCGGTAAAGCTTGGCGAAGGCGGTATTAACAAGGGCTATATTTTGCCTGAAGCCTACCAGCGCGGTATAAATACCATGCAACAGTTTGCTACAGAAATAAAGGCTAGGGGTGCTACCGGCGCGCGAGCTATAGCAACATCTGCCCTGCGCAGCGCATCAAATGGTAGAGATTTTATCAACGAGGTTAAAGCACAAACCGGCATAGCTATCGAAATTATCAATGGCGAACAGGAAGCGGGTTTTATTTACCAGGGCGTAAAGATCAGCGGATGCTTATCGGCACAAAATTCGCTTATTATGGATATTGGCGGCGGTAGTGTAGAATTTATTTTAGGGAATACCGATGGCATAACATGGAAGCAAAGCTTTGAAATTGGCGCCGCCCGGCTGATGGATTTGTTTCATCGAACAGATCCTATCCCTCCGGCATCCATAGAAGCCTTAAACCAATACCTTGACGAAAAACTGGCCGATTTGTTTGCCGCCGTAAAAAACACCGAAATCGACACCCTCATCGGCTCATCCGGCGCTTTTGAAACTTTTGCCGAAGTGATAGAAGTTGAAAAAGGCCATAATTTCGACTTAAAAACCACCAAAAATTACAATTTCGACGAAGATGAGCTATTAATGCTCATTGGTAAATTTGTAGCATCCAGCCATAAAGAGCGGGCCGCCAATAAAAGCATTATCCCGGTTAGGGTTGATATGATAGTTGCCGCATCGCTCATTACCCGTTTTATTATGCATAAGCTGGGTATTGGCAAAGTAAGCATGTGCAGTAATTCGTTAAAGGAAGGTGTTTTGGCAGAGATGCTGGAGAAATAAGAGTCAAGAGCCAAGTTTACCCCCCTGAACACTTCATTTAAAAAAGCGATGAGCAAATACTTATCAGGTTCGCTGCCAAAATCTTTTTGAAAGCGAAATCAACTAAAGGGTCAATATATTTACCTGGAACGGAAAGGTGTATTATCTGGAATAATTGTTACGTATTATTTCAATTATAAAAAACCACCCAACATGTTGAAAAACCTATCAGTAAAACCACCAGGGCGCTTAATAAAAACTCTTTCCGGTAAACAAAAATGGCTGTTATCAAACATATTATAATTTGAACGGCAATTAAAAATGCTTCGCCTATTACTATGTATCCGTCATGATCTCTATGAACGCTATTATATATCGTATAAGTTGCAAGTACTGCAAGATTAATCCCCACTATCATTATTTTATAATCTGGTCGTGGTTTTTGCGGTTCGTTTTTTGCTTCCATTCTTATTACAATTTATTTCATTCCCGCAAAAGTAACACAGGTTGAAAAACCTATTATCAAAACTAACAGGCCGCTTAACAGCCATATCCAGCTCCGTTTATCAATGGCAAATGCAAAACAAAGCAGCACTTGACTACCTAAAAGTAGCGAATCGAATATGAAGCCCCCTGAAAACGAAAGGCAAAAAACCGTATACCCGGCAAGTACCAACAAGTTATAGCCAACAATTTTCATCCCGTCGCCTGGCTTATTTTGTTTGGGGGCGTACGTTGTCAAAAAGTCATCTGGCTTGGGTGTAGGGTTGTCTGGGTTTTCGTCTTCCGTCATACTATTATTTCATTTCGTAACTGCTCTAAATATTCCCGTTTATCATCCCGGTAAAAAATGTTCATAGTTTCAAAGGGGATGATCTGCATATCCTTATTTACAATATGCACGCACGATTTTTTGATGGCGCGTACGTCAAAATTATGGGCATCAATGAATTGCATAATAATAACCCTGAACAGGTTATCGTAACTCAAACTCGGTGCGTCAATCTCGGGCAGGCAGCATAGTATCGAATGCAGATGTTCCTTAGCCTTATCAACCGAATTACCGGTGCTGAACATATTGAGTAAATGTCCTTTCAGCTGTTCGTCCTGCTCGTATACAATAGTATTTTTGGAGTTATCCAACAAGTCATCAGGGTTTATCATCCGGGTGAGGGGGAATACCTGGTCGCCAAGCTTTAAGGCATATGCCATTACCAGCGCGTCGGGGTTGCAGGGTACCGGGATCAGGTCGTTTTTATTGAAGATGTTGGTTTGCTCCAATATGGCGGTGCGCACCTCGGTTAGCGTATAACGATCTGTTTGCTCATTAAAATTCTCTAACCGGCCTGCCTGCTGTGTTGGCTGGAAGGTTACACCGCGGATGCAGGGCTGTTTCAGGGCATATTCAATAATTTGGCCTATCTCGTCGGTATTTAGTCCCTTTTGCAGGGTTACTACCAAAGTAGTTGACAGGTTGTATTTATTCAGGTGCTCTATAGCCTTTGTGCGTACCTCGCGCAAATCCTCGCCGCGCAATTGCTCCAAAGCTTCTTTTTTAAAGGAATCAAATTGCAGGTAGATCTCAAAATCGGGCATGTAAGTAGCCAGCCGTTTTACAAAGTTTTCATCCTTGGCTATGCGGATGCCGTTGGTATTTAGCATCAGGTGTTTGATGGGCTTTGTTTTGGCAATGTCCAATATCTCAAAAAACTGGGGATGCACGGTTGGCTCTCCGCCGCTTATCTGTACCACATCGGGTTTACCTTCGTTCTCTACAATCACGTCCAGCATCTGCTCAATCTCCCGCAAGGTACGGTGCCGGCCATAGCTTGGCGACGACATAGCATAACAGGTGGGGCAGCTTAAATTGCACCTATCGGTAACTTCAACCACGGTAAGGCAAGAGTGCTGTTCATGATCCTGGCAAAGGCCGCAATCATACGGGCAGCCGTAATGCGTTTTGGCGTTGAATTTGAGCGGCATTTCGCTGCGTTTGGCATAGTTGCGGCAGTTTTTATAATACTCAATGTCGGTGGCTATCAGTACCTTCTCGAAACCATGCTGGCGGCAGTTTTTAAGCATGTACACCTTATCGCCTTCAAACACAATCTTGGCATCAACCCGGCGCAAACAGGTGGAGCAAATGCTCAAGGTAAAATCATAATAAATATACGGGCGTTCAGGCATCGGTTTTTATCAGTTTAGATGGGTGTATAAATACTTTATAATAATACAAAATACCCGCCAAACAAACTAATTGAATTACCGAAAGCCCAAAACTAAAAAAGTAATCGGGTTTAATAAACTCGTCCAAAAACCGGAACAGCAGGTAACTCAGCATAAAAACTTTAAATTTTGAGCCATCTGTGAACTGGTACCGACGTTCAATCAGCTTTAAAATGAGCCAAAGCAAAATCCAAAACACAATCTCGTAAAGGTTTGTGGGATGCCTGCGGATGCCATCACCGAAGTTAATAGCCCAGGGCAGGTTTGAGGCAATGCCATAAGTACCATCTTCCAGTCCCGCCAGGAAACACCCCGTACGGCCGACAATCATGGCCAGTATCAGCGGGTAAACCAACAAATCGCCCGACGATACAGTTACCCCAATTTTCTTCTTGGTAAGCTCTACCCATATCAATCCGCCCAGCATCCCGCCGACGATAGTTTTATTGCCCATAAAATAAATAAGACTGAATTTAGACAGCAGCGTAGGGTTTTCTAAAACGCCAACAACATGCGAACCCACAAATGCCCCAAAGGCCGCGCCTATAAAGATAATAAGCCGGTTTTCGGTGCTGATCTGGTCGTGGGTATTCCGGCGCAGCCAGGCATAGTAGCGGTAGCCTAAAAAATAAGCCAGCGTTTCGCACACAAAATGTACGGGGATGGATGATTTACCTATGGGGATGTTTACTGGGAAGTGCATTGGGCAGCAATGTACCAATCTGCCGTATCAAAGCAAATTAAATTCATATTGCATTTGAACAATCATTAATCAGATAAACTTTAATTGCAAACTCAATTAAATATCTTCCTTATCGGCCTTTTAATGCATTTGTAATAAATCCGTTTGATAAGGGGCTGCCTTATCACAATGATGTCGCCCATAAATAGCACCTGTTCAGTAGTAAGTTTTACCTGGTAATTTTCATCTGCACAAATGTCAACCAGCAATGTTTTATATCCTATAAATGAAACCTGTACTTGTTTTGTGTCTGCCGGTATGGTAAGCCTAAATTTACCGGCTGTATCGGTGGTAGCGCGTGTTAAGCCCGATGGTGTTTTGACACTAACACCCGGTATAGACAAGTTTTGGTCATCATATATGCGCCCGTTGATTACCCGGGTTTTAGCAGAATCGGTTGCTACTACCTTACCTAACATAAAACTGTCTGCGCTTATGTCGCCGGTTGCCTTAGGCGTTTGCACTGTTATAGCCGGTTTGTTTTGCGCTACTGCTTTAAATGACAAGGCCGAACTTGCAATGCTAATTATCAAAGCCAGTCTTTTCCGTCTGTTTGCAGCCATCGTCGTATCGGCCTGAAACTGACGATTGAGGTTATTTAGCTGCTGCTCATTAAACCTGCCGCAAACATTGCCTGCATTGCTTAAATAAGCAATAACCTGGCTATTGGTCATGGTTGTAAAATCGGTAACTGTTTTACAGCATTGGGCACAATGCCTGCCGCTTTCGGCAGGCATCATTTGCTGCCACGATTGTTGACAAGGTTTAGGTATGTTGATGTTTTGGATAGTATTCATGATGGTTAAATTTTAATATTCGCGAAGCATATCATATATCGAAGTCCACACACGCACAATTGCAGCAGGTTTTGTGATACCAATAACAGTTATTCCGCCAACTCTGCCCGAAAGGCCGTGAGCGGCATATACCAGTGCCAAATCCTCATCTTTTGTTGCCGCTGAAACCAGGCTGATATTTAAATTAGCAGGAGATAAATGTTTGGATTCCAGTGTTAAAGTGTCACGGTGTTTTTGCCTTACCGGCGTATGCTCTGTTTTGTGTTTCTTTTGTGCATTTGCCCTGGCAAAGGGTATGGCCATCAAAACCGCAGCCGCAAGGCCCATCCTTTTAAAAAAGATAAATGGCATCGGCCTTTTTTGAAGTTGTTGATTTATCCGGATCAATTGCCTATCCTCAAACCGCCCGCAAACATTGCTTTGCCTGCCAAGGTAGTTGATGATTTCCTTGTCCGCCATCGGCGAAAAATCAATAACCGTTTTACAACAACTTTGGCAATGCCGGCCACCGTCAACCGGTACCATTTGTTGCCATAGCTCGTGACACGGTTTGGTGATATTAATGCTTTTGGTGCGCGCCATTTTAATGTTTTTGTTACAGGATGCAGTTAATTGAACTTTTCCATAAACGCTCTGTGCTTTTTTTGAAATTTTTTGAAATTTCCTGTATCTTTTTTAAAGCCAAATAAAATTCACGGCCATCATTTGTATATTGCTGCCCTTAACTGATCCTCATGAAAATTAATTTTTTAGGCTTCTGCCTATTCGCGCTTTTAGCTGTCGATTCCCAGGCGCAAAAAATAAAAATCAACCCCGGCGATACCACATCCAACTACAACCCTGCCGCCTTATTTTCGCCGCAGTTTTATACCGATAAGGGCAACGAGTTTCACTCGGCCAACGGCGAACCCGGTCCGAAATACTGGCAAAACCGCGCCGACTATACCATTAACGTAACACTTGACACTGCCGCCAAAACCATTAGCGGTACGGTAAGCATTAACTATGTAAACAACAGCCCTGATGCCCTTCAATACCTGTGGCTGCAACTGGATCAGAACACATACAAAAAAGAGGCCCGTTCCAACTTTTTTACCGGCCGGGTACCGGGGCCTAACCAGCATACTACAGGCTACACCATAGAATCTGTTGCTTTAGATCATGGCGATGTGGTTAAGCCTGTGCCTTACGTAATTACAGATACCCGCATGCAAGTGCGATTACCGCATGCCTTGGGCAAGGGTGCATTAAAATTAAGAATCAAATACCATTACACCATACCTGGCGATTTTGGTAACCGGACGGACTATGTAGATACCAAGAATGGCAAAATTTATGAGATAGCCCAATGGTTTCCGCGGATGTGCGTTTACGACGATAGTCGCGGCTGGGATACCCTGCCATTTTTGGGCGCTGGCGAGTTTTATTTGGATTATGGCGATTTTGACTACCAGGTTACCGTACCATGGGATATGATAGTAGCCGGATCTGGCGAGTTGCTAAACCCTAAAGAAGTATTGACAGCCAAACAAATTACCCGGCTTGAAGCCGCCCGCACAAGCGACAAAACGGTAATGATCCGTACCCTTGCCGAGGTTACCGACCCGACAAGCCGCCCCGTTAACAAGGGCACACTTACCTGGCATTACAAGATGCTAAATACACGCGACGTTGCCTTCGGAGCGTCAAAAGCCTATGTTTGGGATGCAGCACGGGTTAATTTGCCCGGCGGCAAAAAATCATTGGCCATGTCGGTTTACCCGGCCGAGAGCGTTGGGCCTGATGCATGGGACCGGGCTACCGAATATCTGAAAAAATCGATAGAATATTTTTCAGAAAAATGGTTTGTATACCCCTACCCGGTTGCCATTAACGAGGCTGGTATTGCCGGTGGCATGGAGTATCCGGGCATTGTGTTTGATGGCATAAACGATAAAGGTAAAGAGCTGTACTGGGTAACCGCGCACGAGATTGGCCATAACTGGTTCCCGATGATCGTAGGATCTGACGAGCGCCGTTTTGGCTGGATGGATGAGGGGTTTAACACATTTATAGATATTTATGCATCTGATGAGTTTAATAAAGGTGAATACGCCCCTAAACGCGATGGGGAATATGCGCCAGGCGGCGGCAATCCTGCCGATGAGATCATTCCTATCCTGAACGATCCTGCCTCGCCGCCTATCATGACCGCTGCAGATGCTACTCCCGAAAAATACCGCCACCCACTGGTTTATTTTAAACCTGCTTTCGGCTTGGTTTTGCTGCGCGAACAGATATTGGGTAAGGATAGGTTTGATTATGCCTTCCGCAACTACATCAGCAAATGGGCATTCAAACATCCTCAGCCCGACGACTTTTTCCGTTTGATGGAAAGCGGCGCAGGCGAAGATCTTTCCTGGTTTTGGAAAGGGTGGTTTTATAATAACTGGGTAAGCGACATAGCCATTACAGCTGCGCAAAACGTGGGAAGTAATGCTACTAAAGGCGTAAAAATAACGGTGGTAAGTAAAGAACAGCTGCCAATGCCGTTTACTGTAGAATTAAAATACAAAGACGGCAGCAAAAAGCGCCACTACCTGCCTGTTGAAACCTGGATGCAGCGCAAAGTAGTAACGGTAATCCTGCCCGACGATAAAGATGTTGAAAGCGTTACCATCGATCCGGATAATGCGCTGCCTGATTTGAACAGGGGGAATAATAGCGTAAAGGTGAGCCCCCCAACCCCCTAAATGCTATTAAGTTAAGAAATTAAGGCCAATTTAATATCGAACACCGAATGCCCAATTTCGAATAATGAAGGAAAAACTTCGGTGTTCGATATTCGAAATTCAGTGTTCGATATTATTTCTCACTTCTGCTTCTCTTAACTTAATAGCATTGCCAACCCCCTAAAGGAGGAGCTTCCGATTTGCAATTAACCTCGTTTATTATTGCTGCCCCTTCAGGGGGCCCGGGGGGTCTCTCATTAATTTGTCAATCTTACCTCAACGTTAAACAATTAATAAGGTAAAGCTTATCTTTGCTGTATGAACACAGCCGATCTGTTGCAACGCGCTTTGCGGTTTGATTTTTTGACCCAGGAAGAAGGGGTTTATCTATATAATAATGCGCCTACTGCCGATTTAATGTACACTGCCAACGATCTGCGTAAAAAGCAGGTTCCGCATGGTAAGGTTACCTGGCAAATTGATCGTAATGTTAATACTACCAATGTATGTATAGCCAATTGCAAGTTTTGTAACTTTTTCCGCAGGCCCGGCCACGAGGATAGCTACATTACCGATATTGAAACCTATAAAAAGAAGATTGAGGAAACTTTCCGCTATGGCGGCGATCAGTTGCTGTTGCAGGGCGGCCACCACCCCGACTTGGGGCTGAAATTTTATACCGATCTGTTCAGGGAACTGAAACAGTTATATCCAAAGTTAAAACTACACTCTTTAGGCCCGCCAGAGATAGCACACGTAGCCAAGCTGGAGAATATGAGCCATATAGATGTGCTCAGGGCGATGAAAGAGTCTGGATTAGATTCACTGCCCGGTGCTGGCGCCGAGATATTGAATGACCGCGTACGCCGCCTGATATCAAAAGGTAAATGCGGTGGTAAGGAGTGGCTGGATGTGATGCGTGCAGCTCATCAGCTTAACCTGCCTACATCAGCAACCATGATGTTTGGCCATATTGAAACCATCGAAGAACGCTTTGAGCACCTGGTTTGGATCCGCGAGGTACAATCCGAAAAACCGGAAGGGCATCATGGCTTCGTGGCCTTTATACCATGGCCTTTCCAGGACGATGGCACGCTTTTGCGCAAAGTTCGTGGGATTACCAATAATGTAACAGGCGATGAATATATCCGTATGATAGCCTTAAGCCGCATTATGCTGCCTAATATTAAAAACATCCAGGCGTCATGGCTTACCGTTGGTAAACAGGTAGCACAATTATGCTTACACGCCGGCGCCAACGATTTTGGATCTATCATGATCGAAGAAAACGTAGTATCCGCAGCAGGCGCACCGCACAGGTTTACCGCCAAAGGCATCCAGGAATCTATCAGGGAAGCCGGTTTTGAACCCCAGCTCCGTACCCAAAAATACGATTGGCGCGACGTTCCGGTTGAAATCGAGGAACAAGTTATTGATTATTAATGGGGAGTAGTGAATCGTGAGCGGTGAGTATTGAATGGGCAGCGGAATATCAGCCTCATCGACTACTCACCGCTCACTACTCACCACTCACCACTCACCACTCACCAAATGACCCATCATATAGAAGCCCTCATCTTCGCATCTGAACAAGGTATCCGGTTGGAGGAAATCATGTATTGCCTTCAGGCTGCCTTTGAGCGCGATTTTACAGCCGATGAAGTGAACAAGAGCCTAAAAGCTATCGAACTAAAATATAGCGACGATAACCTGGCCATCGAATTGGTAAAAGTGGGCAACGGTTACCAGTTTTTTACCAAAAAACAATACCACCCGGTTATTAACCTGCTACAATTGCAGCGATCTAAAAAAAGATTGAGCCAGGCCGCTTTAGAAACCCTTGCCATTATTGCGTATAAACAGCCGGTAACCAAAACCGATGTGGAGCAAATCCGCGGTGTAAACTGCGATTATTCCATCCAAAAACTGCTCGAAAAAGAGTTGATAGCTATAACCGGGAAGTCGGAAGCCTTAGGAAAACCTATCCTTTATGGCACCAGCAGCCTTTTTATGGATTATTTTGGCATCAACAGCATACAGGAATTACCTCAGATTAAGGATTTTACAAGTACATCTGTAGCCATAGGCGAACAAACAGAATAATTTTTATTTCATGTTTTTAATGAAAATGATTTTGATTATTTTTACTATTGAAATGGGAAATAAAAGCTTCTAAAAAAAATCCTGCTTTTTGCCCGATTTAAAGTATTATTGACAAAGTTTTACAAATAAAATCCATTACAATGGGAGCGCCAAAAAAACCAACCACTAAGAAGATCGACAATTCTGATGACGACCTTGATGACGACGACGATCTGAGTCTCGACCCAAAAAAGAAAAAAGTTGAGGACGATGATGATGATTTTGACGGGCCTTTAGATGACGATCTGGGCAGAGGTTATGATTCATTTGATGATGACGATGACGACGATTTTTAATCGTTGACGATACATAGCTCTATTTGTAAAGCATTCAGCACATGCCCTGAATGCTTTTTTTATATTTAGCCCTCCTATGATTATAACCGAAGTAAAAGATAAAGCATCAAAAAAAGCATTTTTAAACCTTGCACGTACCTTGTACAAGGATGACAAAAACTGGGTTTGCCCGCTGGATAATGATATTGAGGCGGTATTTGACCCGGCTAAAAATAATTTCCATGCCGATGGCAAGTGCACCCGTTGGATTCTTACCGACGATAACGGCAAGGTGATAGGCCGTGTTGCTGCTTTCATTAACAATAAAAAGGCCTATCATTATGAGCAGCCAACGGGCGGTATGGGCTTTTTTGAATGCATTGATAACAAAAAAGCTGCATTCCTGCTGTTTGACACTGCAAAAAAATGGTTACAGGACAATGGCATGCAAGCGATGGACGGGCCTATCAATTTTGGCGAGAACGATAATTTCTGGGGATTGCTGGTAGAGGGCTTCGCTCATCCCTCCTATGGCATGAACTATAATTTTCCATACTACCGGGCGTTTTTTGAAGATTACGGCTTTAAAACCCTGTACGAGCAAATTACCAATCACCTGGACGTGAATAAGCCTTTTTCGGAGCGCTTTACCAAAATTGCCAACTGGGTTATTAAAAAGCCCGGTTATGATTTCAGGCATTTTGAGATAAAAAAGATGGAAAAATTTGCGGCGGATTTTATCGAGATTTATAACGATGCCTGGCGCGATTTTGAAAATTTTGTTCCTATAACCCAGGCTACCATCGCCGAAAGTTTTGAAAAAATGAAGCCGCTGATGGACGAGAAACTCATCTGGTTTGCCTACATCGATGATGAACCGGCAGCATTTGTTATCATTTTGCCTGATGCCAACCAGATGCTTAAACCTCTAAACGGCAAACTCGACCTGATTGGTAAGATTAAATTTTTATACTACCGATGGAAAGGCGTATCGCGTATGCGCGCCATAGTAATGGGAACCAAGCAAAAATACCAGAAACACGGCCTCGAATCGGCCATATTCATCAAGCTTAAGGAGTATGTTTTGCCTTTAAAACAATACGATGAACTGGAATTATCCTGGGTTGGAGATTTTAATGAGAAAATGATTGCCATTCACGCGGCCGTAGGGGCTACATTTGGCAAAAAGCATTTAACAATGCGTTGTGCATTTTAAGCAAACCCGGTTGCAGCCGGGTTTAAATTTATGCGGTAGCTTTTGAATGCCTAAGCTCTTCAAACAGCTCAATCACCTTTTTCTGCAGATCGATAACTTCAGTTTCACGATCCATTAAGCGTTTGTTAACTGTTTCCAATTCGTTAACAAATTTTTGATCCTGATCGGCATCATTAAATGTAAGTAACTGAACTACCGACATTTCGAACAAAGTTGCTATTTGTTCAAGCCTTGATAAGTTAATATCTGTAATCCCTGTCTCGATCTTTGAGAATGCAGGAATAGAAATATCTAACCGTTTTGCAACATCCTCCTGGCTCCACCCTTTTTGATGACGTAATAGTCTGATTTTTTTTCCAAGTGTTTTCATGTGAATTCAAATAATAATAAAGGTTTCGCAAAAGTTAATTACTTTACAATAATATTTATTATCACGCTAATTATCAACTAATTTGCACAATATTTTATTTAAAAGCTTAACCGAATAAAATAAATCACAATTATCTGCGTTACAGGTCATTATTTAAGCTTCGATCAGCCTTTTTAAGTATAGTAAACCCCACTAATTAATGTTTAAACAGATAAATGACCTAACTTTATCAAGAAGAAATTATCCTTTCAAATTTCCATTTTAATACCCTATCTGGCCTTTTCCAAACAAAATAATATTAAAACTATTGCGATTACCAATAACAACTGTATTTTTGTACTGTAATAATTTTAATTACAGAATGAACGGGCAATTTCAGATAGCTGTACATATTCTCACCCTGCTCAATGCGCAGCCGGGCGAGCTTTTGTCGTCTGATTATATTGCCGGCAGCATCAATATTAACCCGGCCCTTGTTCGTAAAGAAATAAGCAACCTGCGAAAGTTTGGCCTGATAGATAGTAAAGAAGGCAAGTCAGGTGGTTATGCCTTAGGATTGCCACCTCAAAAAATACTGCTGAGCGATGTATACAAAGCCGTAAAAGTTGCACCTGCCCTTGGCCAGGCCAAAAACAAACCCAACCCGGCTTGCGCTATAGGTAAACAGATAAGCCAACATTTGGACGCCCTGGCCGATGAAGTTGACACCAGTATAGTTAACAAACTAAATACTATTACCCTTGCCGATTTTAGCGGTAAATTCAATTAAATAAAAAAAATTTAAACAAAACTGTAACAAATTTAATTACAATATAAAAACAACAATTATGAAATTAGCACTGATAGGCGCTACCGGCTTTGTAGGTAAAGCTGTATTAAACGAAGCGTTACAACGCGGTTATGATGTAACTGCTATCGCCCGTAATCCTCAAACTATTGAAGTTAACAGCGATAAGCTTACAACCGCTGCTGTTGATATTTTTGATGCCGACAAACTTGCAGCAGCACTTGAGGGCCACGATGCCGTAGTGAGCTCGTTTAACGCAGGGTGGGGCAATCCAAACCTGTATAACGATTTCCTGAAAGGATCAGAACTTATTCAGCAGGCTGTAAAACAATCGGGCGTAAAACGTTTATTGGTTATTGGCGGCGCCGGCAGCTTATATGCTGCTCCTGGCTTACAGTTGGTAGATACCCCTCAATTCCCGGCTGAGTGGAAAGCAGGCGCCACCGCGGCCCGCGATTACCTGAACGTCCTTAAAAAAGAAGAAGACCTGGACTGGACGTTTTTAAGCCCTGCCATCAACCTGCACCCAGGCGAGCGTACCGGAAAATTCCGTTTAGGTACTGATGAACCTGTATTTGATGAAGCCGGCCACGCGGATATCAGTGTAGAGGATATGGCCGTTGCCATACTTGACGAACTGGAAAACAACCAGTTTGTGAAAAGAAGGTTTACGTTGGGGTATTAAAACAGTAAGCCCCCTCTAAATCTCCCCCTGAAGGGGGAGACTTTTGATTTGCAAAATTTTTAAGCCCTCCCCTTCAGGGGAGGGTTTGGGTGGGGCTCCCTCCTACTTCACAAACTTAGCCGCTACCCAATCCTTATCCTTTTTGTGGGTAATGTACTTTAGGCCGTATTTACGCGCCTCGTCGGTAATGATATCCAGGTCGGGTGATTCATAGAAGCCGCTGAAATAGATCTCGCCCTCCGGTTTTAATACTTCGGCATAGCGTTCCATTTGGTCTAACAGGATATTGCGGTTAATGTTGGCCAATATGGTATCGTATTGTTCACCGGGAATAACCTCTTTAGAGCCGCACAGCGGGATAATATTCTCAATATTGTTTAATGCAGCGTTTTCGATGGTGCTATCATAACAAACCGGATCATAATCAATAGCGGTAACCCGGGCAGCACCCAATTTAGATGCCATAATAGCCAGGATACCGGTGCCGCAGCCCATATCCAATACATCTTTACCTGCATATTCGTTTTCCAGCATTAGCGCCAGCATCATTGATGTGGTTTGATGGTGGCCCGTACCAAAAGCCATTTTCGGATCGATAACAATCTCGTACGGAAATTCTGGTTTGGCCGGGTGAAAGGTCGCCCTCACATAAATTTTATCGCCAATCTCAATTGGCTCAAAATTACTTTCCCATACCTCATTCCAGTTTCTTTGCGGGATAAGTGTTACTTCGTAACTAAAAGTAAACAGCTCACGATAGGGCGATAATTGCTCAATCAGCACTGCTTCATCAAAAGCGTCTACCGGGATATAAGCTTTAAAACCAAGCTCCAGTTCTTCAAAAGTATCGAAACCAATTTCGCCCAAGGCATTTATCAGCAAATCCTGCTGGTAATCTTCGGTAGTTATGGTGGTGAAAAGTAATTCGTAGTAGTTCATAATCAGATATCTAATGGCGATACTCACTTCGCGAGTGTGGCTTAATATGTCATTGCTTAACTCCTCGCAATAACATATCCAATTTTCCTGTCATCCTGAGGCACGAAGGATCTATCAGCTGTACATGACCGATAGAAAAGTTTGCGAATAGATCCTTCGTACCTGCCATTGACACATTTTTAACTAACTGATTATCAATGCCAAAAATTTGACATTTGCAATGCAATTATTTGTTCATAAATAAAACTTACTCAGGATGACAGTCTATTATTTTTAAATGTCGTTGCTTCGGTACTCGCAATGACATAATTTTTCTTTCGTATTTCTACTCTTCGGCAGCAACCGGTTCCTGTTTTGCTTCCCGCTTCAATTTAACCGCCTTCCCTGTCACCAAAAACAAAATAAAAAAGTTAATAGCCCAGTAAGCCAGCTGAATCATCAACATAATAGTAGTTAGCGCGATGAGGTTATCATATCCGGATTGTTCATCCCAGATAAAATAAGCCACACCCCCTGCGGCAAGGGCGCAAACAACGGCGACAATAACAAATGTAAATAACGCGCCGACAGCCGACCGCAACACAAAAGCCTCCCAAACAGGCACAATAATAATCCATTGTGTAAGTATGGCACAAATGAAGTATAAAGGCCAGCAGTAATAAAAGCAGGCCATAAAAGCATGAATATTCCCCTCACCCATATCCCCTATTTGCATAGCACGGGCGTATGCACTCGCTATCACAAAGACAGCAAATACCATAAATGCTATTAACGGTGGAAGGAAAGTTCTCATGAAATAGATTTGAGATGTGAGATATGAGATTTGAGACACATATCTCACACCTGCCTATCTAACACATTTCTTATACTTCTGTTTGACATTAGATTTGAGATAACAAACAAGCGAAGCTGGTCTCATATCTCAAATCCAATATCTCACATCTTAATTAAAGGCTTTAATGATATCCACAAAATCGCGTGATTTCAGGGATGCGCCACCTATCAGGCCGCCATCAATATCCGGGCAGGCAAACAGTTCGGCAGCGTTTTTAGGGTTGCAGCTACCACCGTATAAAATGGTAGTATTATCAGCAACTTCCTGGTTGTATTTGGCAGCAATTTCTTTACGGATAAACTCATGGATTTCCTGTGCCTGTGCCGATGATGCGGTTACACCTGTGCCAATAGCCCAAACCGGCTCATAAGCTAAAACCAGTTTCGAAAACTCAGCAGCATCTAAATGAAAAACACCTTCAACCAATTGCGATTTGATCACATCAAAATGCTCATTGGCTTCGCGCTCCTGCAAAGTTTCGCCGATGCAGAATATAGGGCGCAAATCGTGTTTTAAAACAGTATCTGTTTTTTTAGCCAAAAGCTCGTTGGTTTCGCCAAAATACTGGCGACGCTCTGAGTGACCAAGAATAACGTAAGCCGCGCCGATAGATTTAATCATCCTGGCAGAAATTTCGCCGGTATAAGCGCCACTTTCGGCCTGGTGGGCGTTTTGAGCCCCGACAGATACTTTATTGTAACCTTTTGCTAATTGTACCAGGCTATTGATGTGAATAAAAGGGCTGCAAACAACCGCTTCCTGGGTACCGGTCACTTCGTCTTTAATCATGTTAATGATCTCGGTAAATACGCCTAAACCTTCATTATAGTCAAGGTTCATTTTCCAGTTTCCGGCAACAATTTTTTTTCTCATTGTGTTTATTTTAAGTTGATTGTGTTTTTGTGGTGAATGGTTGATTAAGTGAGTGGTTGTTTATCAGTAGGTGAACTTAATCACTCACCTAATCAACCAATAACTACTCACTAAAACCTCCGATACTCCTCTGTTAATTCAAATACTTTAGCCAATATATCCTGTTCAATCTGGTCAAATTGGCGATGATCGCGGCGATCGAATACTTTTTGAGCTGTGACAAACATTTTTTTAAGCGAGTAAACCTCGAAACCTTGTGCGCCTCCCCATGAAAAATCGGCAACAAAATTACGCGGGAAACCTGCGCCAAACACGTTTGCACTAACGCCCACTACCGTACCTGTATTAAACATGGTATTGATGGCGCATTTTGAATGATCGGCCATGATAAGGCCGCAAAACTGCAAGCCTGTTTTACGGAAACGCATGGTATTATAATCCCATAGCTTTACCTCGTCATAATTATTTTTCAGGTTCGAGTTGTTGCTGTCGGCGCCGATGTTGCACCACTCGCCAAGTACCGAGTTACCTAAATAGCCCTCGTGCCCTTTAGATGAATAGCCCCAGATTACGGCATTGTTTAATTCGCCGCCAACCCTTGAGTAAGGGCCAACCGTGGTTGCGCCATAAATTTTGGCACCCATTTTAACCTGCGAATGCTCGCAAATGGCAAAAGCCCCCCTAATGTGGGTCCCCTCCCAAATCTCAGTATTAGCCGATAGATAAATAGGGCCGTTGGTAGTGTTAAATGTAGAGCATTCGGCAACCGCGCCTTCTTCGGCAAAAAAATCGTTGCCAATAATTACGTTGGTAGAGCTTATAGCAGCACTCGTGCGGCCTTTAGTAAGCAACTGATAATCTTTCCGCAGTTCGATATCATTTTTCCTGAAAATATCTTCAGGGTATTTTATCGATACAAAAAGACTGGTGTAAGCTGTAATTTTATCAAATGCCGCTGCAGGATCAAAACCTTCGGCATCGGCCTGGTTTAATCGTACAGCCAGCAACTGGTCGTTATATTTTAAGGCCTCGCCCGTTTGCAAATTGCCTATAGCCTCAAGCAAACCTTCATCAGGGCAAACGGCGCCGTTGATAAACAGGTTGTCGGCCTCAATTTTTGCAGGGAACTTGGCCCGCAAATAATCAATCGTATGGAATGAAGTGGTTGTGTTTAAATGCTTAGTCCATTTTTCGGCAATGGTCATGATGCCGATACGCAAATCGGCAACGGGCCGGGTATAGGTAAGCGGTAGTAAAGTTTGGTGTGCGTTATCGTCGAAAAGAATAATGGCCATGGCGCAAAAATAAAAAAAGTCCCCCGATACGTCGGGAGACTTGTAAATATTTAATTAAACAAGCAATTATTTCTTGTTGTAACGTGTACGGAATTTATCGATACGACCAGCAGTATCAACCAGTTTCATTTTACCGGTATAGAAAGGGTGCGATGTGTGCGAAATTTCTAATTTGATCAATGGATACTCGTTACCGTCTTCCCATTTAATGGATTCACGTGTATCGATGCAAGATTTAGTCATAAAGGCATATTCGTTCGACATGTCTTTAAACACAACTAATCTATAGTTTTTTGGATGCAGATCTTTTTTCATTATATATAAACTTATCTTCTGTAGTCTTTAAAAGAGGCGCAAATGTAATGAAATAATTCAAAATTCAAAAGGCAAAAGTAAAAAGAATTGCAGGCGGTATTTTGGTGCGGATTGCGAGGGTCGGATTGCGGGGTGCTTCAATCCACGTCATCTATCAAACATGTATCAAAAAATCCGCCGACCTGTTTCCCCCACCTCGACCCTCGCAACCCGCAACACGAACCTAAACGCTTCCTGTCCCCTTCGGGTCTCTCGATAGAGGACCTGAAGGGCCAATGCCAGTCGAAAATACGATGGCTGTATAAAACTCTGCTTATCGAATAAGATTGTGCTCCACATGCCTCAGGGTCCTTTTTCAAAGAGACCCTTAGGGGACGGAACTCAATTGGCAGTTTTAATTAAATAAAAATGCCATCCCATTCTTCACTAAAATAAATTTCCAAAAACTCTTTAAATGAGTTGGCAACTGTCTTGAAGCTATTGCCACAAATAACATACACTTCATTTTTTTCAGATGCCCCATCATACAATCTGATAGCGTAAGTCCATAAGTGACAAAAATAATCGCTAAAAACGAAGCATTCCTGATGCGTTGGCAAAGTGTTTACAATATCCCTGTAATCCCCCCAATCACCAACTTCATCCTTTACTGATTTGAATTGATCAATACCATAAAAGAAAAACATATCAAGGTTATAAACATGAACATTAAACGTTCGAAAATAATCTTTAAGATCATCGGGAATGATCAATTTATGATTTGATTCAAACGAAGCAATATCGTTTTCTATACCAGGATCCATCTTAATTCTTGATTCTAATCTCTTGACTCTATTTCCTGGCATAGCTCAATCAACACCCCATTCGCACTCTTTGGATGCACAAAACAAACCAACTTATTATCTGACCCTTGCTTAGGTTCATCATTCAGCAGCACAAAGCCTTCACTTTTTAACCGTTGCATTTCGGCAACTATATCATCTACCTCAAATGCAATATGGTGTATCCCCTCCCCTTTTTTGGCTATGAATTTGGCTATCGGGCTATCGTCATTCAGGGCCTGCAGCAGTTCTATCTTATTGGGGCCTGTTTGTAAAAAAGCGGTTAGCACGCCTTCGCTTTTTACGGTCTCGGTTTTATAAACCGAAGTATTTAAAAGCTTTTCATATATGTTGACTGCAACATGAATATCGGTTACGGCAATGCCAATATGTTCCACTTTGTTCATGTCCAAATATTGTAAATTAATGGTCAGCTTTGATAAAATACACTTTATTTTGAATGATTTTAAATAAAAACTTACTTATCTTTGTACTGTTAATATAGCACAGCACATGAATATCCCCATTTATTTAGATAATAACGCAACAACACCGATGGACCCACGGGTTTTAGAGGCAATGTTACCTTATTTTACCACAAAATTTGGTAATGCCGCCAGCCGTAACCATCCG
>Ga0307515_10001751_pt1 | contig 48343 bp, 20 predicted proteins | sample 17_EM_MG_FD_194513 | JGI IMG/M metagenome (GOLD analysis project Ga0307515, IMG submission 194513) | Populus trichocarpa ectomycorrhiza microbial communities from riparian zone in the Pacific Northwest, United States - 17_EM | ecosystem: Host-associated > Plants > Roots > Unclassified | place... | reverse complement strand
ATTCGCGAATATCAAACACAGTCACTACGTGGCTAATTCGCTTTCAATATCGCTAAACTTATTAATATTTATTATATATTCATTATCTATTCGTTTAAGAATTATTTTATAACGCTATTACTGCTTATAACTAACTAGGAGATTTATACGCGTATATAATCCTAATAAGCAAACCCACCTAGACGACCTACCTTAACTACACTATTATCTATAACCGCTACACCCTCCTCTACTAGTTCTATAATACCGTCTAAGGCTAATATACGCGCCACTGCCGTAAAAAAGCGTAAAATTACTAAAGAGTAAAGGGAACAAGCCTAAAATAAAAGGGAGATTTAGAAGTATAAGGAAGAGCGCAAAGCCCGCCTAGCAGAGGAGGCTTACCAGCATAAATACCACCTAGCTTAAATGGCTTAATTATAGTTAGGCTTAGCCGCTTTAGCCTTACAGGCCACCACAATAGCTGCTACAGCTAATGTCCTTAGTAAGCCTCTCCCTCCTAGTATAAAGTCGCTTAAACTCTACCTTCCTAGCGTTATAAAAAGGGATTACCTAGATATTTTTAAGGGTACCTTTAATCTAGTAAACCTTGCCTATCTTTAAGTCTATACCGCTTAAATTAAAATCGCTAATAAGATATAGATTAAGAATAATACTCTAGTTATAAGGAAGGCAAAGGTAGATAAGAAGCTATTTATAGATAAAGGCGTCTAGTTTAAAGGTTTTACTAACTATATAGTTATTACTAGCACCCTCTATATATACCCGCTGGACCTTATTACTAGTATACTTCTCTAAATAAATATAATTTGTACCTTATCAACCTAGTATATCTAGGTAGGTTATATACTTAACTTAGCACTTAACTATTATACCTTTATAATAACTAATAGCCAACTAAAGCCCGCTAATTAGTAAATACCAGCCTAGTATATAGCGCTATACCTTATAATATCTAGTGCTATTAGCTTTACCGCCTTAAAGAGACCTAGGTTAGATACCTCCTATACCTCTAATACCTACTATAGGTTTAATAGCAGAGGCTGCGATAATATAGCTTATAAATACCCGCATAAGTACTTAAAGTATAGTAAAGATTACACTATATTATCTAAAGCTTGCGCCTAGGAATAGCAAGGCAAACCTTATAAAGTAGGGTCTAGCTTAATAATAACACTAACTTTAATTATACGCCTAGGACCTAGGCCTAATATATTACTATTATTCTCTACCTTTATAAAGGCGAAGGCTCTCCACTACTCTCCATCGCCCCTAAGGATCTCAGTATAGTACCCCCCTCTATTTAACTACCCGGGCAATCTACTAGCTATCTTAGTAGGCATCCTAACCTATAGCTACGAGATAGGAGCTAAGTTTATTCCTACCCTAAGATCTTATAGGAACCATAACTCCTCTTAGAATAACACCGACCTTATCTTTAAGAAGATAATATTAGACCTTAAAAAAGGATATATTAGAATCGCGATAGGGCCTATTATAGTCTTACCTCTTAGCCTAGTACTAAAATTAGATAGAGGATACCGCCAAATTTATAATCTCTCCTTTTTACTAGCATCTTTAGTTAATAACGCAATCCTAGAAGAATATAGAGCACTAATATACACTACAGTTACCGCTATTTAAGCCTACGTTATTTCTATAGGTTGTAAATATCTGCTGCTTAAAAGAGATATTAAAGACGCGTTCTATATAGTCCCCCTATCTTATAGGGTAAGAACATTAATAGGCTTCTCTTAGGAAGGTGTCACCTACTAGGAATACTGCCTATCCTTTAGTCTTTAAACTGCGCCGCTTATATTTAACCTCTTCGCGGAAGGCCTACACTAGATACTCTATTTACAACTACCTTATAAGGTAAAACACTACCTAAATAATTTTATCTTTATCCTTACTAACCCAAATAACTTAGTGGCTATTACCTAGACTTATATCTCTATTACTAACTCCCTAGGTATCCCTTAAAATAGCTCTAAAGATATAGCAGGAACTGTTATTAAAGTTCTAGGATATATTATTAACACCATATAAATATAAACGCGATTATTACCACAGAAATAATTATGTGCTATTAAGAAAGTTACTACCGCACTCTAATACGGCTTATTATTGTTCCTTTAAGCCTAGTAGCTTACGGGCTACCTCGTATAGTACGCCTACGTAATTAGACTTAGTTAATCTTACTCTAAATCCCTTTAGATCTTTATTACTACTTAGCTAAAAACTTTAGTAAACAAGCATAAACCTAAGTAATTTAGTACTAAGTTATGAAGTAACTTATATATCTAGCTTAACCTACTTACTATAAGTAATAAGGTATTATTCTTTAACGACGTTAAGCGTACCTATATTTATCTCTTTACTAACACCTCTACCCGGTTTAGGTTTAGCGGCTTTTACTTTTTTAAAGAACTTAAATATAAGGATAACTAGCAGTAGTACACAGCCAACCTCCCTTAATCTTAGGCGTTTAGTATATTACCTAAGCCCAGTTAATAAATAGACTATATTAATCTAAAAGAGATATATGCTATTGCTTATATATTTAATCTATAGTCTACTAACTAGCAGTATAGCGCGCTATCTATTTACACTAATAGTATAGTGGTTTACTAGAGCATTAAGAAGACTATTATCCGTAGCGTAGCAAATAAATTACTCCGTAAGATTATACTAGCTGCTATAGCTCATAATATTACAATATCTGCGAAGTAGATCCTAGGTAATTTAAATAGCTTAGCTAATACACTATCTTAATTTTAGGCCACGGCTATCTATCAGTTCTACCCACACTAGGCCCTTAATTTATTACTACTAAAGCTAATAAGTTTTTAATAGGTGCTGTAAACCTAACGGACTACTTATAACCGCCTATAAACTTTAAAGATAATATTAACGCGCTATTTAACCTCTACGCGCTCCTTTTCTAGAACGGCTTTACGCCAGTAACCTATAAGAACTATTCCTTAACAGTTAACAGCTGGGAGTTATACTGTATACTTAAAGAAGTCTCCCCCTACCTAGCTAAGCCGCGTAAACTAGGCAAATGGATTGCCCGCTACGCGTTTAGTACCTCCTAGCCATAAATAGGTAGGCTTAAGGCCGAAACCTTATAAGCCTATATCTCCACAATTCGCTTATATTACGTAGATTACGGCATCTTAATTACAGCATTTAAGGATTCTATAGTATACCAATTACTTACTAAAATAGCCGCTATCTCTCCCTTAGTAAAAAAGGATAAGTAACCTATTACTAGGGACATTCTAGCCTAGGTAGTAATACACGGCCTATTACTACCGGCTATTAATACTAATACCGTATTCACCCTTACATTTACTAGATTTCTACAGATAGGTAAGATTATATACACTACGGCGGAGCTTAAAAACTAAACAACCTTCCTAGTAAAAAAGGCCACTTAATACAATATCACCTTTACGCCTAGTAAAATAATATTCCGCCTTAAATAGAGTAAAGCCAATAAGTAATACTAGGGCGTTAACGTCGCTATTACGGTGGTAGGCGGCCTATTATGCCTAGTCGCTGCTATAATAAAGCTATTTAATAGGGACCCTTAACCCCTTAACTCTCCCTTATTTAGTCTTAATAGTAAACCCTTTACCTTTCTAGGGGTTTATAAGATCCTTTCCTCCTATCTAATAGCTGCTAGGATTAACCTAAGTAGTTACTTAAACTACTCCTTCCGCTAGGGCACTGCCCAGTTTGCTAAAGATTTAGGGTATTTATATTAGTAAATTCAGCAGCTAGGTTAGTGGTTATTAGAAGCCTTTCGCCTATATATTAGGACTAAGACTACTAACCTCTATCGCCTTAACTCTTACTTCTAGCGTAGTATACCGCTCTTAGCGTAAGGATTACTAGGTAGTAGGTTAAGATATTAAGAGGGCCGTTAAGGCGCTAGTGGTAAGCAAGCTAATAGCGATTTTCTATACCGGGCATGGAAAATCCTAATTGGTTAGCTTATAACTTAGGGTTAGTAGAATATAGCAGAATACAATAATATGGCAGAATTTAGCAGAATGCAATAATATAGCAGAATTTGGCAGAATTTAGCAGAATGCAATAATATAGCAGAATTTGGCAGAATGCGATAATATAGCAGAATTTGGCAGAATGCGACAAGGTGGTAGAATTTGGCAGAATATAGCAGAATACGGTAATGTCTTATTGGGCGCAGGAGCTTCGCTTAGGGATATCTAGCCGCTTTAGGGCAAATCCTTAGCAGATTTAAGTGCTAGGAACTAGCAAAATTGCTAAGAACTAGCCCTAGAGCGACCTTATAGCCCTACGCCTCCCAATTATATAAAAATTAAATATCCCCTTACGTGACTGCAATAGATAGATACTAGCGTCTATATATTGCTTGGCAGCATTTACCTTAGTAACGCATAATACTAAGACCTCCTATAATATTCGCGAATATTAAACGCAGTTACTACGTAGCTAATTCGCTTTCCCCACCCGCTATCCCTTATACTTAGTATACATTATATATAGATAGCGCTTTAAGGCAATTCTTTAGTAGGTGCTAGGAACTAGCAAAACCACTAAAAGCCAGCCTTAATAACCACTATAGTTAGATAGTCTTACAGCTATAGGCTTACGGTTAGGGACATCTAACTGCTTTAGGGCAAATCCTTAACAGATTTAAGTGCTAGGAACTAGTAAAACTACTAAAAACTAGCCCTAGAGCGACCTTATAGCCCTACGCCTCCCAATTATACAAAAATTAAATATCCCCTTATGTGACTGCAATAGATAGAATAAGGAAGTAGGGATTAAATATAGAAGTAATTATTAAAAGCTTCTCTTTATAGTGCTTACTATAGGTAGCCCACTAGTAAGTTTCTACCTCTACGATTTTATATAATAGCTTAAGCATAACTATAATTATATCTTTAGGATACTAGTAGCAAATTTGCTCTAAAAGGTATACCAATATTAAGCGCTAAAGGTGCGTCTTTAATTAGGTGTAGGCTTAAGTAATATCTTATAAATAAACCGCTATTCTATTCTTTATTAAGGAGGGAACTAATATAATAATAACTTACTAACTAGCTCGTTAAATCGTAGGAGATTATATAAGAATTATCTCTTTACTATTATTATTATAACCTTAGATAATAAGCCTTAATTTTTTAAATAGGGCGTTAGTAGCTTTACCCTTAATCTTATTAACTATCCTTAACTTAAAGATACGAACTTTATTAAACTTAGTAGGGTTATACTTCTTAAATTTAAAGACTCCTTTTACGATAAGACTATCGATCTTCTACTTATTAGATGCTTAGAAAGGAGCTCCTAGGGTTATAATATAACCTTTCTTTTAGAGCTATTTTATAAGCTTAAAGTTAGCCTTCTCCTTGGCTATTATAAAGGCTATTAATAACTTAACTTTATTCTTAATGGCGGTAATAAATTGTTCTTTAAAATTAATAAAATATTGGTGATTTTATAATCCCTTCGGGCGACCTCTACCGCGTTATAGTTGTGGCGTATCTACTATAATTATATTAGGATCGTAGTCGCCTTTTAGAGCATGTTAATTATAGTTCTCCTTTAGGGTATCTTTTAGGGCATCCTATAAAGGCTTGGAATTATTATCTTTATAGTAAGGCTTAATAATAGTTAAACGGAATTAAGTGGGTCTATAAGGCATTTAAATAGTATAAGTTTAACCATTAATTATAATAAGTTAGTGTAGGCCTAACCATTCTCCCTTTTTATACTATACGCGTACTTTAGACTAAAGTAGTAGATTAAGCATAGTTAATATATTTGGGCCATTTCTTATTCCTAGTGCGTTATTAACCTAGTGTGTAGCGTAAAGACGTTACACCTTCTTTATTGCCTTATAAATAACCTCGGCTTATTATATAATGGAGGGAGATAGTAAAGAATTGTTAGTTATTTAAGGGTAGGCGCTAAAGACTAGTAATATAGGTATAAGTTTATCTAGGCTAGCGGAATTGTTAATAGCTTTAATAGCTATTTATAAGGTAAGTTTTTTACTAGCGTCCTTTAGTTCCGAAGAGATAATCTTATATACGCGGCGTAATGGCGCGTAATATCGCTCTACTTTTTTAATACTATTATATGCCTTAACGGGGACTTCCTTAACCTTAATTATTATTGCCTTTATCTATTATTAGAACTCTATAGATAAGAAGTTCTTTCCTATATTATAGACGATTTAGTTAGGGGGTCCTAGGTAGATATTAATCTAGCATAATTAAAGGGTATCCTATGCGTTTCTAGTTAATATATCCTTTAAAAAACATGCGGCTTAGAAGGAGGTTAAGAAGTTAATAACTTAGAGTACTAGCTTGCCGCTAAGATATATAATATTAACGACGATATAAAAGTTAAAGTCGTAGTTATCTTTAAGGGTAAACTTAAATTAGCTAGGGGACTTCTGGTTTATTTAGTAGTAATAGCAGTACTTTATAAGGTGCTTAATTGCCTTAACCTTAACTTTATAGCCTATTTACTAAAGAACCCTAAGTAATCGGTAAATGGAGGGGTAGCTAAAACGACGGTGTAGTTAACGTAACTCTAACTTAGTTAAATAGCTCTAAGTAATACTCTTTTCTAGTTAATAAAGGAGCAACTAGGGGTAACCCTACTTGCGTATAATAGGCACCCGATTATCTCCCTAAACAAGTATATTCTTAAGGTTATTAAGTTTAATACCTAATTTATCTATATCTCTAATGCAAAATAAAAATAGGGTATTTGTAGGAATAATGTGGAAAGTGATATGCCCTAAGGGGGTTTAGACCCTAATTATACTAAGAGAGATTATAGTACCCTTGCTAAAATGAATTGTATATTGGCTTGCCGTTAAATAGTTAATCTAAGTAGAGCTATTAAGCTGCTAAAGGGCTTAAACTTAAGGTTCTCCTACTATAAATACTCCTATAGCTCTAGTATCTGGTATAATACTATAGAAGACGTTCGCTAAGTATCTGTCATTAAAGGAGAATATAGAACTCTCCTTTAGCTTATTAAAGATATCTAACTTTATAATAGAATGGAGTGTAGATTAGTTATTAAGAACAGTAACGGTTTATATACTATTTACCTTACTATACTTAGTAAAGTATTAGTTAGGAGAGTAGTCCTTAATTTCTATATTTATAAGGAGCTATTCGGCCTTATTAACCTTACCCTTAAAATCTTCTACGCCTTTATATTAAACTAGGAAGCTTTAGAAGTAGGCTATAGTAACCTTATAATTTCTAACATTTCTTATACTCTGGCGAAACTTATTATATACCTCCTTTTATTTATTAAGAGAATGCCTAATTAACTAGCAATTTAGTTTCTTATAAACGTAGTACTTCTTTTAGTAATTACTTTAAAATAAACCTTTATAAGGACCTCTACCTTTACCTTATAGTTATTAATTATACCCTCTACTATATTACCTACTACGGCCACTATATATTTAATTAGTCTAGTTATAATTATATTAGTCAGGCGGGTTAATTAAAGTAGGTTAGAGTTAGGTAGTAAATTACTATACTTCTTAAAAGCGTAGAGCGGTGCTAATAAAAGATCTTAATTAAGTATATACTCCTTTATAAGTATTTACAGGATTAAAAAGAGTAAGGTTGTATTCTTTAACGCCTTAGTATACGCTAATAACTTAATCACGTAGGCTGAAATCCTCTTAATATAATTTAGATAAACTATACTAAATTATCTAAAGTTAATTAAAGAGCTTTTAAAGATAATTAAGTTAAGGGATACCTAGGTTTATAGTAATAATCCTTAAAAAGGTAGTTTCTCTCTATTCTAATATATACTGCTACTTATTCTCTTTTATTTTAAAGTGGCATCTTAATATATATATTATGCGGTTAAAATTATATCCTTTTCCTGCTAAATAATTATAATAGAAGGTACTAGCTTGGCCCTTAAGCATAACGGAATAGGCGTTATGGTATTAATTAGACTCTATTTCTACCTTTTAATAATAGTTATAGAAGATACGTAGTTTCGAATTAAGAATATTATATAATTTTCTGCTAAACTTCTTCTTCTAATCTAAGTAGAGCTTCGCAAGCTCTATAAGTAATTTTAAACTACCTCCAATTTAAGATTAAGATAGAGGAGGTGGGAGTTATATTATAGGCTGTAGTAGGAATGTAGGTCTAGTTGGTAGGGTCTAAAGGTTATTAAATTGCAAAGTAATGGGATCCTGTGCCTGCTCTTATTGGGGTATAGTATTTGACGTTAAGGTTATAGGTTAAATTGGATATAGAGAAGTTAAAGGCGGAGATAGGTTTGTCTCTAAAGGTGTATTACTTAGGTTCTATCGTAAGTTAAGCTTCCTTATAGTGCGTAGTTAGTGCTTAATCTCTTATAGAGTTTATTTATACTTTTCTTTTATATTAATAACCTGCTCCTAAATATTATCTCTAATAATACCCCCGTCTATAGGTATAAATACTCTATACTCCTGTAAGAAGTTATAAAAGTTTTATATAATATCCTTCTTTATAGGAGTTTATGTTTCCTTTATCTATCTAATAAAGTCCTCCCTTATACAGTACTATAGCATAGTATTATTATATTCGCTATCTTTATAGTATACTATACGGTATAATAAGAATCCGTTTAAGTCCTGTTGCTTAGCGTTTATAAAGTTAATTATATTAGTATTCTATATTTCTAGGTTAATGTCCTTCTCGTACTTCTTTAAATAGGTTAACGCTATAGTAGGTATAGAATTAATAAGGTGTTATACGTTAAAGATAGGTAAGATTTTCGGTTTTATAGGATCTCGTAGGTTTACTATTAAGAGGTAGGCAATTTAAGATATTGTTTAACGCGTTTTAGACGTCATTTAACGCGTTTTGGACGTTAACTTAGGACCATAAGTTTAGTAACACTTTTAACCTAAAGTACTTAACCAAATCTTTATAAATGTGGTTGTTCTATATAATAGACGCAACTTGGTATCTCCTAGTACTTAGTGACACTTCTATTACTAGTTTTCCGTAAGTTTAAGGTAGTATAGTATCGCCGGAATCTATTCTATATAAGCGTATATAATACCCCTATATAAGACTATCTTTTCTATTTAAAAACCTAGCTGCTTTATAGTTAACTATATATTTAACCACTAATTAGTATTAGTTATATAGGGTGACTCACTAATAACGACTACTTGAGTAGGTTATAGTGATGTTAGTTAATAAAGCTTGCTTATTAGAATGAGGAAGAGCGAGGAGCTTAAGACTTCTTACTACGCTAGTGCCGTGGCGTCACGTAACAACCGCTTACCTTATTCCCGACAATTATAAAGATAGGTTCGCCAATATAATATAAACTAACCCCTCTTTTAAATAGCGAGAATATAGAAATGGTATAATCTTACTAAAAAATAATATCGCAGCAATAGTATAAGCACGACGTTGCGCTTGCGAAGAAGAAAGAGCTTTAGGTATAATAACTAATAATATTAACTAAATTAATTAAACGGATATTATACCTTTAGTAAACAACTTAGAGATATTTAGGATCTTTAAGGATAAAGATAAAAAGGAGGGAGATAGTGTTATGGACGCTTTAAGTATAATATTATAACTACTTAGAGAAGAGTTAAAAGAAGCTAGTTAGTTAATTTAGGTATAGTTTAGGATAGAACTAATAGAGCTATATAATAAGGAATAGTAACTAAGGTTATATAATGTTATATATAGTATATATAGTATATAAAGGGTATATACGTATAGTACGTATAATATATATATTATGTATAAGGAGGATTTTATAGAAGTACGGTTGTGTATTTAAGGACCTTTAATCCCTACCTAGATAGTTCCTTCCTTATAGTAATTCTTAGAATATAATTAAAGTTAATCTGTTAGGCAACTACTCTACTAGTTATTATTACGTTATTAACTTTAATTTGCATTACTTATATACCTAGCCTATTAACGAGCCTATTATAGTACTTACTATAAGGTTCCGTTACAACCTACATATTATATATTACCTCGCTAGTACTAGCTTTACGTAGAGCCTTATACTATAGTAAGTAGTAGTAGTAGCTACCTTAGCTAAAACGGCCTTTATAGAATACCCTTAAGTTACTAGTCTATCCGTAGAGTATAAGGGATGCCTTTACACGCTTTATACGCGACTACTTAGGGGTAAGCTCTTGCTAGTAATATAATTAAGGACTCTTAAAGTAAAATAATAAGGTCTAGCCTTACTAAGGATTTCTATAAATATCTAGGTAACTATAATGCCTACTAACGCTTAAATCGCGCTGCTATATACCTTATAGTAAGCTATAGCCCTTAAGGCCCCTATATAAGCCTAGCAGTATTATCTACTTAACTTTATTACGGATCTCCCTAAGTTTAAAACACCTTCTTATCCTTATAGACCGTTTTATAAAGCTAGTATACTACTTAACCTTATAGCTAAAGTATAAGTAAAAAGTAAGCGCCGTTACTAAAATGTAGACTGCACTAAAAAGAAAGGTAGAGGATATAGGGATTAAGAAATAAGCTAACGCTTATAGTAAGAGTTATAGTGTTAGGTAAAACCTAAGTATATAGTTATATAGCTGCGAGGCACAGGCGACTCGCATACGACTCGCCTGTGAGGCACGTGCCCTGCACGTGCCTAGGGAAACCCCTTCCTTACCTCGCACCTCAGACTCCTCCTTTTCCCTTAAGGATTCGTCTCTGTCTATACAATATACCTATTGTTCTATCATTGGACTCCCTATCCATATCCTTACCTTACATTCGAATCCTTACCAATCCCTTTAGGAGGATAGCCGGTTCAATTTTCTACGATCTACGATGCCTCCGAAGACAAGATCGACGCCTACACTCAACGGCGACACGCTGGCGACACGACTGCAGAACGCCTCAGGATCTAGTGCTAGAAGCACATCAGCAGAATCTACGCGACCTTCTGAATCTCAAGACGATCAGATATCTACAAACGCTAGAGACCAGTTCAACTTATATACCTAGGCTCAACAGGAGCTTAGTAAGGTTACCAGCGTCCTACCGAATACTACTAACCTAAAGGAGCTAGATAAGCTGGCTAAGAAAATAGCCAACTTACGGAGCATTATCGATTTAATAAAGCCCTCCCGTTATCTCTCTAGCGAAGAGCATAAGTCGCGCAGCGAACGCATATAATGAATAAATCTCGACGCCCTGGTCAAGAAGTCACTACCTAACATTAATGGCACTACTTAATAGAAGTTTAACCGGTAGATTACTATAATTAAGAATCGATTTAAGATCTATAACGCTAACTACAACTGCGAGCGACGTACGCGCTAGGCTATTAAAGGTCTTATAAAAGAGAAGATAGTCGCCTAACTAGTATATTACTGTCTAGGCGTTAAAGATAAAGGTCCTCTACTATAGGACGAACTTAAGACTATAGTCTAAGACCAGATTAAGAACCCTACAGTAAGACGCTTTAAAAATGCTACTATATACTATATAACTGTAATAAAGAAGAACTAGAAGTTTAACACCTTCTTAGCCCATATACGTAGCTTAAAGGACCTCTTCTTATACACCCCTTTTGTTAACCCTAATTAAGAGGTAGACTTTTGGTTTTTATGCCTCTTAACCTACCTATAAGCAGAGCTCTTCCGCTAGAACTTCGCTATACGGGTAAGAACCGCTAAAGACCTCTTTGCAGAAATCCGCCGTGTAGAGTAACTGCTCTATACTATAAAGCTCGCGGAAGACTGCGTAGCCGGTAGTAGTAGATCCTTGCGTTTAAAGCGCGGTTATAGCATAGGCTTTATAGGGTTAGGTTTAGAGGACGGAACCCTAGAAAGGCGACGCTTTCCCAACTAAGCTCTAGGGGAGACTACTTAACAGCTAGATAGCTTAGAGGATCCTTTAGACGCCGGTAATACGCCTACGCATTATAAGACAAACGTAGATAGTAACCGTAAAGAATACTAGCGGTAAACCGCTATAAATAATGCCTAACTGTTAGGTAGCAGGTCCGTCCGTAACTAAAGTCCTTTAACTAGGGTCCTTTAACTAGGGTTTATAACCTACTAGTAACCCGCTAGTAACCTGCTAATAGTGACCTATACTAATAGCTTATATATTATTCTATGCAGAGTATCTAGTAAGTATGCTAGATACTATGTAAGACTAGGATAACGTATACCCTAAACGCACGTTATGCGCAGGATATCGCGACCTAATGTTAGATGCTAAGACTAGGATACCGCATACCCTAAACGTACGTTATGCGCAGGACATCGCGACCTAATATTAGATGCCAAGACTAGGATACCGTATACCCTAAACGTATATCATGCGCAGGACGTCGCGACCTAACGTTAGATGCTAAGACTAGGATATCACATACCCTAAACGTATATTATGCGCAGGATATCGCGACCTAACGTTAGATTCGGATACCGTATACCCCTAAACGCATACTTTGTGCAGGCGTATCGCGACCTGACGCTATATGGGGAGAAAAGGAACGCATTGTGGTATATGTTGTGATGGATACGCCCTAGGGCGAAGTCCGCCTACGTGCTTAATACGACAATGGGTGCTAAATTAACCCTTAACGCTATATAAAAGTTGCGGGTTATAGACCTTATAGGCGGTCCTGGTGCTACTACACTAATACCCTAGCGTTGGCGGACTAGAGTATCCTACTATTCTTACTAAGACTTTAACCGGCCTAATGGCGCTAGACCCTTTAGCCCAGGCAACGGTCCCCTATAATAACCCTGCGAGTTACCTTACTAGTACTGGCTTTACGCAGAGCCTCGTGCTATAGTAAGTGGTAGTAGTAGCTACCTTAGCCAAAACGGCTTACGGAACACCCCTAAGCTAGTTTATCTATGGAGTATAAGGGACGCCTTTACACGCTCTACACGCGACTACCTAGGGGCGAGCTCTTGCTGGCAACACTTAAGGACTCCTAAGGCATGATAAGGTCTGGCCTTACTAAGGACCTCCGTAAATACCTAGGTATTATAATACCTGCTAATGCTCAAATCGCGCCGCTATATACCTTATAGTGAGCTACAGCCCCTAAGGCCCCTATACGAGCCTAGTGGTATTACTTACTTAACTATTACAGATCTCCCTAAGGCTAAGATACCTCCTTATCCTTATAGACCGTTTTATAAAACTAGTATACTACTACTTAGCCCCGCAGCTAAAGCGTAAGCGAAAAGTAAGCGCTGCTGCTAAGACACAACTTATATACTATTCTACGTATATGCTATATAGAGAACGCGTAAGGCTAAAGCAAGGGTTAGCGGCGGGTTTAACGGGCATATAGCCCTACTGTTCTAACCTAGCTGTATGTAAGTAACCTATAACCTACCTATAAAGTATATACGGCGCTATGCCGGTATAGCGCAAGGCTAAAGCAAGGGTTAGCGGCGGGTTTAACTAGTATATAGCCTTACCGTCTATAAATCTGGCTGTGTGTAAATAACCTATAACTTACCCACGAGGTACTAGCGACCTACCTATATAAGCGAGCTTTTAGAATATTTCTTATCTACCAAATTTAGGCGATAGTATTAAGCTACTAGCTCTACCTATTAAATAGATTAATTAGGATTTTCCATACTAGGCATACAAAATCGCTATTGGCTTGGTGAAATGCAGGGAAGTCTTAGCAAGCCAAATCTAACCAATTAGACAACTTTAATTGACGGTCGAAGTTTCTTAACATCTTCGCGCCGTAAGTATACCACCTATCTCTCTATACGCAAAATTAGGACGCTCTTTCCCTTCTAATTTTTTCCTTATTGAGGTTTTATAGGGTTTTATTAAGGCCTGAGCATATAAAGGATCGGGGACGACCCTTTTTAAAGGGGGGGGCATTGTCAGGTAAAACCTGAGTATATAGTTATATAGCTGCGAGGCACAGGCGACTCGCATGCGACTCGCCTGTGAGGCACGTGCCCTGCACGTGCCTAGGGAAACCCCTTCCTTACCTCGCACCTCAGACTCCTCCTTTTCCCTTAAGGATTCGTCTCTGTCTATACAATATACCTATTGTTCTATTATTGGACTCCCTATCTATATCCTTACCTTACATATAGTATATATATAGGGTAAAGCTTAATTTATTAATATCCTATATAAGCTATACTCTAATATAACCTAGTAACTCCCTAGTAACTTATAGGTGGGGCTATAGCGTATAATGGTAATAAAGCTTAATTTGTTAATATACCGTATATACTACAACCCTTTAAAAGTACTCTCTATAGACCTAATCCGTTACTCTATACTATCTTAGCAGACTGTCTATATTAGGTAATAGGTCTATTTATAACTAAGGTCCTTTAACTAGGGTTTTTAACCCGCTAGTAACCTGCTAGTAGTAACCTACACTAATAACTTATACTATTCTACGTATATACTATATAAATAATACATAAGGCTAAAGTATAGGTTAGCGGCGGGTTTAACGGGTATATAGCCTTACCGTCCTAAACTAGCTATATATAAGTAACCTATAACCTACTTTTAAAGTATATATAGCGCTACGCCTATATAGCATAAGGCTAAAGTAAGGGTTAATAACGGGTTTAATAGGTATATAGCCTTACCGTCCTAAATCTGGCTATATATAAGTAACCTATAACCTACCTATAAGGTACTAATAACCTACCTATATAAGTAAGCTTTTAAAATATTTCTTATCTACTAAATTTAGGCGATAGTATTAAGCTATTAGCTCTACCTATTAAATGGACTAATTAGGATTTTCTATACTAGGTATATAAAATCGCTATTGACTTAGAAATGTAGGGAAGTCTTAGTAAGCTAAATCTAACTAATTAGATAACTTTAACCGGTGGTTAAAGTTCTCTAATATCTTCGCGCCGCGTATATATACTACCTATCTCTCTATACACAAAATTAGGACGCTCTTTTCTTTACAATTTTTTTCCTTATTAAGGTTTTTATAGGGTTTTATTAAGGCCTAAGTATATAAAGGATTGGGGATAACCCTTTTTAAAGGGGGGGGTATTGTTAAGTAAAACCTAAGTATATAGTTATATAGCTGCGAGGTATAGGCGACTTATATGCGACTCGCCTATAAGGTATATACTCTGCATATACCTAGGGAAATCCCTTCCTTACCTCGCACCTCGGACACCTCCTTTCCCTTAAGGATTTGTCTCTGTCTATACAATATACCTATTGTTCTATTATTGGACTCCCTATCCATATCCTCACCTTACACTATCTTAATTACCTATATATACTAGTCTGTTTTGGTTTTATTATATAAGATAACTACTTAGCTTATATAGCACGTTAAGCTATAGATTTTATATAAGTGCTACCAATAATCCTAATAGCTAGATATATGCTAATATATGCTAAATAAAAGTTTATATATACCTTATATAAGAATAATTATATTTTAGGCCGTAGCCCTATAATCGTTGTTAATTAATAATAGTGCCGCTGTTATACCGTCCCTACTATTATTATTAAGCCCTACTTATAGCAAGCGCAGAGGTTTACTATTATTACCTTTATCCTCGTCTTATACGGAGTAGCGGGATATATAGTTGCGCTATTTATAATTCTTATATATTCCGCTAAAGTGCCTAGGTATTTAATAATATAATAGAAACGGGCGGTAGCCTAGGTAAGCGCTAAGGTATATAGTATACGGGTTACCTACTACCTAACCCTAAGATTATATAAGGATGGCGTTAATATATAAAGGCCGATATAAAGCTATCTAATAAGGGGAGATCGCGCCTTATATAAACTCTATATCCTGCCCTAGAAGGGCTAGCAACGTATAGCTTTACGGACTGTAACACTAGGGAGCTAACTGCTGCTATCCTACAATAAGGATGGGGTTAGCGTTGGCGCTGGCGAGGCGGTAGCGGCGGCGGCAGCGTTATAGAGGATAAGAGCCCTAGGTTAATATTAGCTTTGTACAATCTTTCTGGATTATATATATATTATTATTGCTATTATTGCTATTATTGGTGGGGTAAGGTTAGTTAAAGTAAAGGGTTAATATTAAAAGATTATATAAAGGCGCGCTATTACGTAACTAGATTATATAGCTTAATTTATATAATTATATTAAAAAACTGTCCATCTATGCCAATAATTCGTATAATATTTATTTTTAATAAGTATATTTCTATTATAATAATTTTATCTAAATTATTGTTAATATTTCAATATTAATACTATAAATATTGACAAATGCCAATATTTTATTGGCTGGATTTTCGCTTATTGAAAACCACGCTGTGCTGTTCTTAGCTATTAGCAACATGCCGAGAGATCTATGCTCGTCACAGGCTCAGAGCTCCCAAATAACTCTATCGATACCTTGATGCAATCCACATCATGTCGACGTCCCAGAGGTTGATGTCTCGTAGGGCGTCGCACATCGCTAAGAGGTCTTTCGCGGGCGCTTTGTCCCCTGCAAGCTTCTTGACGCCATCATGCAACTTCGAAGCAGGGTAGACGTACGGTTCGGCTGCAACGGGTATGTCCTGCCATCGATGTTAGTCTGCATGCTTCAGTCTGGTCAGTCACGGAAAACGCACGATGCCACTCCAGCCTATCCCCTCCGAGTCCAGCGCATTGTCCGTATCCAATCCAAATATCTGCACCATCCTCATCACCCACCGAGCAATCTGAAGAGGGAAGTCTTGACAGGCTAATATCGACGCCGAATTTGTCGAATCCAGGTGCTATCTTTAGTCAGCAGTGCTTCGGGCTGATCCTGCTCTAACTCCCTAGCGTAGGGACTTATATTGCTGCCTACCTTTTGAAAGCATGCTGATTTCGTCATCGACCCGCCTGGATGCTCTGTCCTTTCCCTCGCCATAGATTAAGGGCATCGTGACGCCAAATATGCCAAGTAATGAATAGATCTCATCTTCATGCTCTGGTGTTCTGCCCACGACTTTCGCTCCTCGAAGCTCAACTCGGTTAGCGGATGTCCTCGTAGAGCCACCTTGTCGATACTAGCGATCTCCTGGACTATCGTTTCTAATGACGCCATGACGCCTTGTCGCCCAGTCGCTGGCCATCTTGCGTGAAGAACTCGACCACTCTAGGCGCAACCAACTCTTGCAGTGCCCGCCTTAGGGATATAGGACTTTATATTAATTTAAAGAAATGCAAATTCTTAGTTATAAAAGTAAAATACCTTAAACTAATTATTACTATTAAGGGTATCTATATAGACCCTAAGAAGGTATGTATAATTACTAAATAGTAAGCCCCTAACTATATTAACCTCGCATGAACCAACGACTTCTTCTGAACGCAGGTTGCCAGGTATGAGGTAATGATAGTTCGTCGCTACTTACGAAGAGGTCTGATAGATAAACATAGCACCAAGTAGCCTTCTGGTACCAGCAGAACATAAAGTTGATAGCTTCTGAAAGCTCTGTCTCGCTTCTCTTATTTGTGCAGCACGTGTCTATCCAGAGGTATCGCAGTCCCGTAGCAGCTGCCTTGTCCTCACAGAAGAGAATCTTTCGGTAACCATGCTTATCCTTGCCCGTATCTGCATTCAGGTCGTCAAAGGTCGCCTCCTGGCTATTGTCCGTATTCCAAGTATAGGAGAGAATCGCGCAGGCAGGGAGGTCATGATCGTCCGTTCGCACAGAACGAGCTTGCTATTATTGTCTCGCGTCAAGAGACGAATTATGGCGAATGCGCAGCAGCACGCTGGGAGAAGGGAGCGTCACCGCGAGCGTCGGTAGTCTGGTTCATCATACGAGTACGAGGGAAGCGAATCGTTATGATGACGGCGAAGAGGCAGCCTGGTCTTGGGGAAAGAAGGAAGGCGCGGCGATTTCGGGGCTAAGCCACAATTCGCACGTGCTTGACAGAAGTTGCGGGATGGATCATGTTATCTCAGTTGACTCATCCGCTTCGCCAAGGAATTTAAGGAGGCGGCCACCCCCTTGCTCCCGCCCGCGCCACAGGAACTTATGAGCCAACCAGACGGTCGCTCTAACTCATGGGTACTTATTAGCCAATAGAACGCCGCACTACTCCTACCACCCCTACCACCCCCCAAAATTCCTCTGCGAAGCGTCTGAGAGATTATAGGCGTGCGTTTGGTGTAAACTGGGTCCTTTTTCCAACGTACGTTGGTTTTAAACAACTCTGGCAGCGTGAATATACCAGCTATGGTCTTAGTGCGCGATGCATTTAAATTGTAATCTCTTCTTTTATATAATTATAATAATTACAATTAGCTAACCACCGTATTAGGGGGCGAGATACAGCCTCAAAGTTTAAAGACGCATTTTTGAAACTGGTCCCTTTCCGCCAGCTGCATCGAAACAGCAGCCGTACTCCACCACCACCACTCCATTTCCTTCCAAATTTACGGAGGTGCCTTTTGTATTCTATTACAAACAGCTCACCTAATTATACTATACCTATACTAGTAGGTATAGATTTGCTTTGCAGCAGGGGGGAAGCTTTAGGCAGAGGCTCGTATAGAGCTTCGAGTAGAGCTTCGAGCAGAGCTTTGAGCAGAGCTTCGTGCAGAGCTTTGAGCAGAGCTTCGTGCAGAGCTTCGAGCAGAGCTTCGAGCGAAGCTTCGTGCAGAGCTTCGTGCAGAGCTTCGAGCAGAGCTTCGAGCAGAGCTTCGTGCAGAGCTTTGAGCAGAGCTCCGAGCAGAGCTTCGAGCAGAGCTTCGTGCAGAGCCACGTGCAGAGCCACGTGCAGGCGTGCAGACGTGTAGATGTGCAGACGTGCAGACGTTCGTACGGGCGATCGTGCAGACGTTCGTAGAGACGATTGTATGGGCAATTGTTTGGACGTTCGTACGGGCGTTCGTGGGGCGATTAATTGATTGATCAATTGTATGGACGTTTGTATGGGCGTTCGTGTAGGCAATCGATCGATCAATCAATTGATTATATGGGCGTTACTAGCGTTCGTGCAGATTGTAGTCTTCCTAGTATATAATACTTGTATTTGGGCTTGTTTTTAAAGGTCTTATAAACGGCTTTGTATAGGCGTTCGTGCAGGCGTTCGTGCAGGCGTTCGTGCAGGCGTTTGTGTAGGCGTTCGTGTAGGTGTTTGTGTAGGCGTTTGTGTAGGTGTTCGTACAGACATTTGTAGGGACGTTTGTAGAGATTAGGGGCACAATTAGGCTCTATTGTGGATGGATTCTATAGAGCAAAAAGAGGGCTTTTAAATGGAGGTATTGGTGAGTTGAGCGGTGGTATATTAGGGGGCGATATACCGCGTTAAAGGTGATACAACTGTCGTCTACTAGGCAGGTGGCCTACCTTTACAAATCGCGCCCATAATCTCTCAGACCCTCGGAGAGGAATCCAGCTCAGGGATCTGTAATTGGCTGCAACAGCTAGCGTAAGCCTGTGGCGTGCTACCTGCCATTGATTGGCCCATAAGTACCTATGAGTTGCAAGGGTGCTAAATGTGGGCTCCTGTGGCGGCGGCAGCCGTTGATTGGCTCATAAGTACACATAAGTTCGTAAGTGGAGGCCCGGGCTGAATTCCTCTCCGAGGGTCTGAGTCAACTGAGATAAGGATCATGTATACTTTAAGTCTATGTCGTGGGGATCAGAGGCTTTGAGCATCTGCTATTAGTGTGTAATAATGTGGAAGAAATTCACAGCCTAGTGTAGAGATTGCATTGTCTCACGTAAACGCGGCGCATAATATCTTCAATGTACCTCCGGCACGGCGGGTTTTCCGCGACACTGGGGGAGAGGTTACGACGTTGTTAATCATATGTACTACCAAATTCGCGCCTCGGCGATGTTTGCTGACCGCCCGAGTGTCCCTTGCGATATAGCTTTACACGCATGCTTTCAACAAGACCTCCATGAATGAGGGCGAGACTACGACGTCCGTCTGCCTCGATGCAATTCCGGTGTATGTCCGGCAAGGAGCGATAGTACCGAGAGGAGACGTGTACCAGGGCAATAACAAGTGGACGAAGGACTGGAGACCTTCGCTGACGATTGAGATTTTCCCGTCGTTGTCTGTGTCGGAGTCGCGGCTCGTCTATTTCAATGGTGAGGGAGATGATGGGACAGAAGTAGAGATTGTGACGATGACGGATAAGCGAGCGGAGAGTGTGAAGGTTGTGTATGGGGACTTAGGGACTGAGGGAACGCTGATGGTTTATACAGCCGGTGGAAAGATGGAAAAGACTATAGTAGAAGGGGGCGGGGAGGTAATGTTTGAGGGAGTAGATTGTTTGTTCTAGGGGAGCGTGGGTTGTAGATCGTGTGGAAATGACTAGAAGCTTTAAGAGGTGGAGGATGTAATAAGTTTAGTATATAGATTGAGAACCAAGGTCCACTAGATGTTCATTAAAACGCCATGGTTAGTAATAAAAGGAGAGCTAAACCCTCAGAAGCTGCGCTTTGAAGCAGTGATAGTATTCGCGAACTAGTTTCAAGATGATTCTAATGGTGCTCTCGAGATGATTGGTAAGTGTAGAAGATACACCGAAGACCTCCAAACTCATCAAGCGTGTTCTATATCTCTTTAAACCAATCGGGGCATGTCCTTTTCCTAGTCCAAATAGACCCGTGTTCGCTTCGACGTGCTCTTACTTTAGTACATGGCATTTCCGCGTTAAGATCAGGACACAGTGGATATGGCCGATGCGTCCCCGGGCACATCTTCCTTCTCCTGCAACTTCAGCTCCGCAACCATCTGAGCCGCCTCATCTGGCCCATCGGCCAACTTTGTTAACCTTTTCCTTACCTCTGCTACCAGCTCCTCTCTTGACACGATTACACCCTCCTTCTCGGGGTTGTCCTCCGACAAGCCCATCTGCTTTAACTTCACCTTGCCCTCAGCAAGCTCGTCCTTGCCCAGAATAACGGCAAAAGGTACGCCGCCAGCTTCGGCAGCCTTGAATTGCTGCGGCAGCTTCGGCTTCACCTTCCATGAGAACTCGGTCTTGATTCCGGAATCCCAGAGCTGCTTGGCGACCTCCATATGCTCTTTTAACAAACCCGTGAAGCCCTTTCCGCCAAACGCTATGACAAAGACATCGACCTCGTTCGAGCGGACAGCCTTAGTGTTCTCTTTCTCCATCCGCGCTTCCGTGATGCTGAAGATCCTGTCTACGCCGAACGGAATCCCAGCGTACGGAATCTGGCTTTTGCCACTGAACATGCCGACGAGTTCGTCGTAGCGGCCGCCGGCTGCTATGCTGCCTACGCCCACAGTTGGGTCCGAAGAACTGTCCTCATCCGCATCCGCGGAAGCGCTTTTTTCTTTCTTCGCGGCCCGCTACACTTTCTGTCCCTCTGTATTCCCTTTGCTGGCTGGCGCCGAGCCTTCCGTCACGACCTTGTAGATCCCGCCGGTGTAGTTCCAGCCCTCGCGCTAGGCTCATGTCCACTGATATCTTGTCCAGCACGCCGAATATATCTAGGTAGTCGAAGAGAAGCGTCATGTCGTTGAGGCTCTTCTTGGCGGAGAGGTTTGCGGAGAGAGTTTCGTCCGGGCTGAGCTTTGAAAGTTGGTCGCGGCCGCCTTTGAAGTTGACGTACGTGCTGATCTTATCGGCGATGGCGGGGTTGAGGCCTTTTTCTTCGGTCATTTCGCGGCGGACTTCTTCCCAGGGTGACTAAGTAGAGGGATCTTGGTCAGCAAAGGGCTCGAATGTGGCTTTTGGGGACATTTTGAGCGTGGAATACCTTGTCTAGCTTGTCTACTGCGCTACTTATCGTCCTTAGCTTCTCCGTGGGCACGCCGCAGACCTCAAATATCCCATCCAGAATCTTCCTGTGATTGATCTTGATCGTGTACTTCCCCTGCCAACCAAGCGCCTCAAATATCTCGCTCGTGATCCTTAGGATCCCCGCATCGGGCAACATAGGATCGTGTTCACCCGCGATATCAAAATCGTACTGGTAGAACTCGCGCATGCGACCATTCGTCAGCAGGCTGGTCGCGCCTATAGACTTTAGCAATGTAGTATCATTTGATGTGTTTTATAGAGGAGTTCAAGGCGAGCTAGCGCGTAAAGGGGACCGTGAGGTCGTAGCGGAGGGAGCAGAGCTCGCCGCCTTGGTCGGCGAGGTCGTAGATGAGTTTGCTATCTTCGCCATATTTTCCGGCGAGAATTTCTTTAGGCTCGAAGACGGGGCTGAAGGAGAGATTAGACAGGGTCTTGGTCGGGAAGACTAGTATAAGAACGCACGTGTCTATTGTGACTGCTCCGTGACGTTTGAAGACTTCGGTGATGGTCGAAAATATTCTGTCCCGTACGACCATATCAGTTCCTTCCCTTCAAATAAAACGTCAGCTTGGCTCAATTGCATATAATAATTGTGGTATTGACTTACAATCCTTCGTCCCCTCAGGCGTCCTGGGCTGAAAGCTCGTCTTCCGACAGGTTATTTTAGAAGCAGTCCAAGCAACGCCGTAGATGGAGCGTGCAGATCTGACGCAGGCGAGGGGGAAGGCCTACATGCAACGGGACTGTGAGGGCGTAAAGGGAACTGGGGGGATAATAGAAGCTCTAGATTATTTTTGAGTTGAGTCATGTAATTCTGCCGCATGCTATGCCCGAAATTCAACTGCGTCTTAGGTCTATCCGCCCCCCGTATTAGTACGGTAGCCCATAAGCGGTCTTGTTAAATTCCAACCATCAACCTCCAACTTTCGAAACCGGAGTCTCATGACGCTCGTATATAGGCAGCAACATCCTTATTATCTTGTTGCCTCACATGATGCCTTCCCAATCCATAGCCACCATCTACATTCCGTGATTTGCATGCAAGGATGGCTCCCCATGCGGCGCTACACACATCTGATATCAGTGAGAAAGCTCGCCGAGACCTCCTTCAACTCCTCGAAGGCGTAAGTAAGGCAATTAGGTCTCTTTGTACGGAAAGTCTACTAACTAAGTGGCTTCAAGGTTCGGGGGAAGAAGAATCTCGTGCTTGAAAAGGCGCTAGCTGGACCACTGAATCTGCTAGTCAAATTCTCAACGCTCCAGGAGTATGGCGTGGACAAGCCATTCTTCTTGGAGAATGATAATGTCGACTCCTCTCAGCGCAATATTGTATTCCTCGTTCGTGGGGAGAAGGCGAAAACGGTAATGGCTGTAGCTAGTATGTCTCTATTCTTCCAAAATCCACCTTTCCTCAACCGCAATATTACCTCAGTATACCCGTTGTGCTGAACGGCATAACGCCGGATTCTTTGGGAATCTAAAGTAGATTATATAGATTCTTCCTTACTCTACCTAATCAGTCTTGATCCCTACAGCAAAAGTTTTAATAACCCGCATTTTCATTGGATAACCCTTTTCTTCTCTATCTGGGGCGAGTCTATCATTAGTTGCTAACATCTTCTCCTAGATCAGATTAAGCGGCTTCGTAATAAAAGTCAGATGGATCATGAATTCTCTATCTTTTGGGTACCCCGGCGTACGATGGTCTCGGATCAGATTCTAGAGGAAGCTGGAGTACTTGGCGAAGCCAATGTCACCGAATGTCCTCTCTACTTCATTCCCCTTGCCGAAGATTTGTTGTCTCTAGAACTGGATGACTGCTTAAGCGACCTTTACTTGGTGCGAAATCCAAGTAATCAACTTTTATGAACTTCTTTACTGACATCACATAGCGGAAAGACCCCACATCCATCTACCTGTCTGCAAAGGCCCTTATGCTTCTGCAACAGAAACATGGGCTCTTCCCTCGCGTCATTGGGAAAGGAGACAACGCGAAGCGTCTAGCTGACCTACTCATCCGTATGCGAACCGAACTAACTGCCAGTGAAAGCTCGAATGGTAGTGGTACATCCTTCCTAGGCCTCACCCCGAGCTCATCAATAGATAGTTTGATCATCATAGATCGCGAAATCGATTTCCCAACGGTCCTTCTCACTCAGTTGACGTACGAAGGCCTGATTGATGAAGTATTCGGCATTCAAGCGAACCAAGCAGAAGTTGATTCATCCATTGTCGGTGGAGCCCCTCAACAATCATCACAGAACGCCGGTTCCGCGTCCGCAGGTCTACAAACGTTGAAGCGCAAAATCACAATTGATTCCAAGGACACCCTTTATAACACTCTCGGTGACTCTAACTTTGCAATCGTCGGCAACCTTCTGAATAAAGTTGCAAGGCGGCTACAAAGTTCTTACGAAAGCCGGCAAATAGCATCTAAATCCACTGCTGAACTGAGGGAGTTCGTCGCAAAACTACCAGGATACCAAGCTGAACAAGCCAGTTTAAAGTTACACACATCCCTTGCTGAGGAAATTATCAAGTACACACGCTCAGAACTTTTCACCCGCCCACTGGAGGTCCAGCAAAACATTATGTCAGGGGCCGATCCAACCACACAACACGATACCATCGAAGAACTCATAGACCGAGCCATCCCTTTACCCACCATCCTGCGGCTGCTATGTCTTGAAAGTTGTACAAGCGCCGGCATGCGCGCCAAGGACCTCGAAAACTTCAAGCGCGCAGTCCTGCACGGCTACGGCCAGCAACACCTGCTGACCCTCTCCTCCCTCGAAAAAATGGGCCTCCTAACAACCCGCAGCGGCGGCCTAGGCGGCGCGGCCGCCAAACCCGGCTCCGTGACCAACTACACCCCCGTACGCCGGAGCCTCCGCCTCTGGGACGACGAAGTCAACGAGGCCGACCCCAACGACATCTCGTACGTCTTTAGCGGCTACGCACCGCTCAGCGTGCGGCTGGTGCAGAGCATCGTGCAGAAGCACTATCTGGCCGCTCTGGTCAAGCCTGCCGGACAGCAGGCGGCTGCTGCGGCGCAGGGGTGGCGGCTGTTCGAGGATGCGGCGAAGAATATTCGTGGTGGAACGTTCGATGAGACGCAGATGGGCGAGGAGAAGGCGGCCAAGGCGCGGCAGATGCTGAATGGGGCTGGGCATGCGGATAGCGGCAAAACGGTTGTGGTGTTCTTCTTAGGGGGGGTCTGTCGTGCTGAGATTGCGGCTTTAAGATTTGTGGCGAAGAAGCTGGCGGAGGGGGGTGGGAAGCGTTTATTGATTTGTACGACGGCTATTGTGAAGGGGGATGGAGTCGTTGGCGCTGCGATTGAGACTGGTAGGCTTGGGGCAGGTGCATGAACCTGAGCCATATGTATGGTTTGTCTAAACTATATGACATAGCAATAATACTCCGATTACCTAGGTCAGAGGTGTCTTGTGTTTTCACGACATTGTTTTCGAGATTCCTCAACCTGTATTTGCTAAAAGGGCTTTCCCTGTAGATCTACTTATTGTTGACCTAATCCTAATCAGCTTCAGGCCTTTTTTTTTCAATAGTGTCTACCTGGCTTCTCACATTTATTGCTGTTAGAACTAGCCCTTGGTCTTCCAAGTCATATACTTGTATAAGCAATCTCGTCTTCTGCGCTAAAATTGCAGTGCGCTAGTACAAATCGCCAATCCCGGAATTCTTAGGGCCCTCAATGCCAAAATCGCAATCTTATTAGACGCCCCAAGACACGCTCAAAACAAACACTTCTTACACACCTCTGAAGTACCATATATTACGCTAAAAGTTGTGCCTATCCCTCTAGAGTTTTAAATAGTCCAAGTCGTTTGCGATGCCCCTTTACTCGACAAAATCTCCTCTGAGGCCTTTGGTTGCTATACAATAATGTTTAGCAGATGCAGGGTTATAAAAGCCCCATTCAACCTCTCGACAGCGCTAAAATTGCAGTGCCCCATTCCACATGCATTCTACGTATCCACATGCATTCGTATCTGCACAGCACACCCCACCTCGCACGCTAGCGTTTGTAGGGCGACGCTAAGATTCCTAATTTCGCTTTCTTGCACACTAGTGAACTTCAAGTTTAACTCTTACAATTAAGCTTAAAAAATCAGAGACTTCGCCTTTCTTTTGTAAGTGCACAGTGTCTACGCTGGATGGTGCACACTCGACCAGTTTCTAGCGAAATTGGATGCACACTGGGGGGGCACCGGAACCTGTACAGGCTGCACACCGTTTAGCTGTCTACTCCGGGGTTTAATAACCTTCGTAGCGGATATTTACATGACTCAAGGCAGCAGCTCTCCTGTTAGCGAGCAATCTTGCAGGGCCGTAGCCTCTTAACAACTTTTATTAGGTCGAGCACTGTGATTTTGTGTGGCGTTAACAATTAGTTGAGCGGGCGTCGGCATGGCTGTTGTCCACGAAGTGTAGGGTAGCAGACAAGATTTCTTGTTGCGCTTCTTAAAGGTACGGCAAGGCTAGTGCAAATGAGGGAAAGTAGCCTTCCCATATTCAGGTACAAAAGCGAGTTTACTGCGCCGAGCACATTACCTCTGTAACATTAGAAGACCCGGCATGGCCCATAACCGCACCACGCTGGAGTGACTGGCCTTGTGCGCATCCGGGTCGACCCCATTCAATCCTATTCAACTTTATGCAGTAAATTACTCAATTGATCAACCAACCACACCGCTTAGAAAAGTGTCTGGTCCAACCGATCCTTTATTCTTTCCGCCGTTCCCGCTATTAGAGTGAACCCCTGTTATCGCGCTTTGCACTACATTGCTAACCCATTCTTAATCCTCCCCAACTTGCTTTAAACAGTTACTACGAATAGCTAGTATTTATTATATACATTTAAAGACCTCTACAGTAGATCTAGTTACTATATATCATCTTAAACTTAATGGGTTTACTGAGACATTTTTAAAAATGTTGGTCATTAATTTTCTGGAGCTGCTAGCCACTTTACAGTAACCTGTTAAACAAGTACAATAACGCCGCAGATGCTAATAAGCCTATAGTGAGCTCTTGCTCCATCTTTGAGCATTAAGGAAAGAAAGTCCGTTAAACTATAGCTTACGCTTCCCTTAAGACGTCTACGACTTACTACCCCTTAAGTACGAATATAAAGTATAGAAAGCCTCTCTTGTTTACTGCCTGATATTCCTGAGGTCTGGGTACTTGTGGGGAAATAATACCAAGCCTTATGGCGTCCCATAGTCCTATCTGTTAATTACAGTCTCTAGGTCAACTTATGGTCTAATAGGAAATCTTAACTCCTTTGGAGCCTAAGTAGAACGTTACCCTACTTAACTTATACTAATGCACCGTTTCCTTAGCATTAAACCACCTCCCTAATACTATATTGTGCCTATTATATAAAACTATTACCGCTATCTAAGCAAATGTGAACGGGCTATGGACCCTAAATCTGTCTAGTATAACCATCCAGGTATAGCCACGAATTTTCGTTATATGCCCGGCCCCTTTTATAACTCTTCCTATAAGACGTATTACTGCCCTTAGTTCTATGGATTTAAATAGGGACGAGAGGTTATGCGCACTAGGTAATCTATTGTTTTATAGATTATTCCTGTACTTTAAGTAAATGTAAACAGTCTGACTAAACTCTTTAGAATCTTTAACATTCGGTGTTGCTTGGATTGGGGCACTTGTAATATGAGCAATGCCTTCAGCCATTGGTGATAAAGTTGAAATGGTAGCCGTGACCTGTTGCGAAACCCGTTAACCTTTGTAGGTGCTACAATCTGGAAAGTAAGTGTGATTGTAGAGAAGCCTAAGACGAATAGTAAGATATAAGCCTTTATTTACACTAGGGGCATAGAAGCTCTTATGGTAAAAGAGAGGATAAATGGGAAAGCTTTGAGGAGTTTGCCTGGGTTTAAGATTAGCAAGATAAGACCTAGAGAGATTATATAGAAGAGGCTCTAGAATATATTTTGTATAATGCATGGTGTATTAAGTGTTACTCCGACCTTACTAAGCTTGATTAGTTTGCTCTATCCGCCGGTGTCCTACCGGAAGCTAGTCCGTGCTTAAACACCAGAATGTATAGCTAATTACTATTAATAATGCCTTCTAATCGTACTTCTAATGATATAGACCTTGTTTAACTAACTCAGTACAACGTTCAGCCGAATTGATGTGCTAAAAAGCCGCCACCGAAGCCATAGCCGCTGCCCGATTTTACTCCTATGACAATTCGACTTGGTTGATCTGATTGGCTGGTTCTTATTGATAACGGTAGGTTAAGGGATACGGACACTGTCACGTGCAGGAACGCTAAACCTACTAACTGCTATTATTACCACCACTACTCATACATATTTATACAAGTCGATAATACGAAATGAGAACGAACCCCCACCCATCACCCAGCTCCCTCAAAGTCTCAATATCTCAAATCTATCAAAATTGAAGTCATAATACCATGTCAGACATGAAAGAAGACCGAGCTAAACTCATCGTCTGCCGGGGTTGGCTCGATCGCGGGAAGCATGTTTGGTCCCCGTTCGTCATTAAGCTCGAACCCCGGCTCCGATTTGCTGGCGTTCCATACATCACAGAAGCAGGCTCGATGCGAACCTCCAAGAGGAAAGATCCCTTATGTTGAGTGTCGAGGACTCGGCGACAGTCTGTCCACAAGTCTTGGCGATTCCACACTCATCATCAAGCACTTGATCGAGTGGAACATTCTTCCAAACATCAATGCAAAGATCACATCTACAGTTAGAGCACAAGATCTTGCCCTTCGTGCCTTGCTAGAGGAAAAGTTGTATTTCTATCATGTTCGTAATATTTCGTTTCTCTCCAACTTCCCATTTGCGCATTGAGGACTATGCGGAGAGTACTTGCTGATCCTTAGATTGGGCTTTTAGACTTGGGAGCGGTGGGGCCAAAACTATTACCAAATGCGAGATCGTATTCTTCAAGCATTACCCTATCCGATTGGGGTACTGGTAGGACTTCTGATATACCGCAAAACGATGCAGACATTAAATGGACAAGGAACTAGTCGTTACACACCTGACGAAATAAGGGCATTCCGACGAGAGGTTTGGGAAGCGATCGATGAGCTTTTGATGGCTTCCAGAACTACTGTAAAGGGCGGTCCTAATGACAACTAATGACAACCCATTTTGGGTTCTCGGAGGGGAAGGCCCCACCGAATCAGACGCAACTTTGTTTGGATTCATTGTGTCTGCGCTCGTTTGTACTGCGTAAGCCCTATTGCGAGCCGTGTTAATCACTTGGCCGCACTGCTGATGGTATCATAGCTGCCCGGAGTCTCAGCGCTTGGTGAAAGGGTTTCCTGTAATTCTTGAGTACGCTAGCAGGATTCACGACGCGTATTTCCCGGACTATACGAAGTGGAATGAATGAAAAGATATCATTGCTAGTACTATTTGTGACGTTAGAAGAAAGCGAAATAGTTTGTCTCGCCACGAGGTTGTATTCATTCCCATTTCTCTTTCATGTGCAAGGCAGTGAGGTTATCTATATTCAATATTGATTACCTATTCTTAGATATTGCGTATTGACGTTCAATATCAATACGAAAAGTGTCATATTCAGTGTATTGAATATTGAATATTTTATATAAATATAACACTACTTTACTATTTTACATAGTTATATAGATAAATTAAGGGTATATTATAGGTAGTAGTATAGATAATAAGTAGGAAATAGGCAGAAGACGTATAGGGGAGGGAAAAGAGGTGGGAGGGGGGGTTGTAGCGTCTAAATGCCTGTGCACGGATCCTACTTTATCACGTGCTTCAATTTTGTTAGGAGGCTTGGCTCAATATTCAATATTCGATAAAATGTCAATATAAGTTGGCGGTTCAATATCAATATCAATACAGCCTCATATTGATATTGAATATAGATAACCTCACTGGTGCGAGGCAAACACATGAGGTTGCTGGTGCTCGTGAGCATATTTAATATCTCTTTCCCAACTCTTTATTTCAGTTTTCAAGTGTCTCACACCTCTGGCCTACCCTAAGATTGTGGTGCCAATCTTATCGTATCCAGTGTTTTTATTAGTAACTTCTTTAACTAAGGTCTCTAATTATTTTACAGTCTTCAAAGGCTGTACGCTTTCCAAGCCCTGCTTAACCTCTTGTTCATACTAAAACTAGAAACTTAATCAACCACCTCGCTACGCGAGGTGGCGTCTCGCTGTTGCAACTCAGGTGGCCTTTACGTGACAAACACGCAATATAGATTTACATAATTAATCACGTGATGTATATTAATAATAGCTATTCACATCGTCGTCGTCATCGTCTTCTTCTTTAAGCAATAGTACCAACACCACCGCTACCACCACCGCTGCTGCTGCTGCTGCTAATACCTCTGCTTCTGCTCCTGCTGCTGCTGCCACCGCCGCCGCTACCACTACCACCATTACCACTACCGCCGCAGCCGCCGCCATATCCGCGCCCGGCCGCCGCTTCTCGTCCGTGCCGCCGCTATCTCAGGCCGGGGTGCCTACGCGCGGGACTTCGGTCCCAGCAGATAAGTATACTAGTAAGCATTAGTACTATAAAAAAATTTAAGAAATTAGGAAAATACTAACATATAAATAGCTGCTACGGCTACTACTACCGCTAGGCCCCTCTCCGCTCCTACTACCGCCGCTACCGCCACCACCGCCGCTACTACTCCCCCCCCGGCTAGCTTCACGGCCATTAATTAGCCCGCCGCCGCCCTTCCCCCTACTACCCTCCCCCCTTAAAACCCTCTCCCTACCGTACTCGCCACCGCTACTAAAGCTGCTGCTACTAATATAGCCACAATATAGGCGCTGCGTCCCCTACCGCGCGTTTAGGGTATATCTCTATAGTAGGTTCCTAGCTTAGGTGGAGCTCCTAGGGTCTACTAGGGGGTCCGCCTTAAGGCTAAGGCCCTAAATGCGGAGGCGGCCCTAGTATAAAGCTAGGGTATAGTAGCCCTATAGGCTTATACATCGTATATACGGGGCGGTAGCCTATTTATAGAGTGTGTGCTAGTTATAGGCCAGCTACGTAGTAGCTATACCAACTACTATTATAGCAGCGAAGGGGCGCGCTACTCCTTTTGGGCCTATAAGTTAGCAATATAAACTATAAAAAGTATAACTAATAGAGATAATAGCGTCTACTACCGCCCCCGCCTCCCCTACCGCAGCCTACTCCTACTCCACTTCTACGCCCCCACACCTTCCGCTTCCGCCGCCGCCGCCACTAATAATAACAATAATAACGATAACAATGACGACGATAAGAAGGAAAAGGAGGAGGCCCTATCTACCCGCGTTTGTCCCTATCCTAAATAGCGCCAGCGGATTACAGGGCTACTTTGCTGTTTAGTAGTTATACTTAAGGAGTTAAAGGAGGATAAGGAGTAGGGGTAGAGGGGTAAAAGGGGAAAAAGGGGGAAAGAGAGGGTTTACTAGACCCTATGGGGTATTTATAGAGGTTTTACTAGCCCTATAGGGTAGTTATAGAAGTAGTTATTTAATAAAATAATATACCTTATCACAAAAGCAAAACTTCTAAATATATAATATTATTTATTTCTGTTTAATTTAGGGGAAGCAGTACTAAAATACTATTTACGGTAGTAACCTAAGATAGTATAATATAGAGCTAACCATATATAAAAACCGGCATCCGTAAATTAACGCCTATAAAGGTAAAGGACTAACCCTATAACTTATTTACAGTTATTATAAAAGATAAACGGATAGGAAACTGCCGTTAACTAATAATAAACGGCAGCTCGCCTTCTGTAGAAGATAGCTTAATTTATAGGATAACCTATAGCTAGTTAGTAAAGGAGCCGCTAAGAATATAAACTTTAAAATAGCGGTAGCCTATTTAGGTAAGAACTATGCGGGTACCGTTATAGAGGCCCTCTTTAGAATATAAGTTCCGTAAAAAAATTATTAAAGCGCTAACCTTAAGGTAGAGCTATATAGGAGGGAGGCCTATAGGGTTAAAGCTCTATAAAAGCTCTAAGGGGGAAGTATTTTCGGTATTTAGATTGTCCTATTCTATAGTATCTATAAAGTAAAAGACGGACTTAGGGCTATTAAGGGAGGGGAGAATAGTATCATTAATAGTAGTAACGGTATTGTTATGGATGGTTAAGATAGCATGGCCGTAAAACGTATAGAGATTAGTATATACCTACTATAAAAGAGCGGAAGGATAAATAAAGTTAAAAAAAGGCTATAGACTAGTAAACTGGGCAATATTAGTAGGTAGTTAAATGCAGCTAGTAAGAGTAGGGTTATAAGAAAGACTATAGACCTAAGTAGCAAAGCGCTAATTTAGCTCGCCTTCTAAAACGCGCATATTCTAGCGTAGCGATAGAATACGGAGGGAAGGCTATAAAAAGGATTGCCGTAAGTAGGCCGCAACAATATTAGCATAGGTCCCCTATTTTATAATAGGTAAGATCTAAGCAAAATTACTACTTAAAATAACGGGAACGCCGCTAAAAAGAGCCTAGTTATTAGAACGGACGTCTATAAACATATAGTGTACGGCTTTAAAGTAGTAATAATACTATATTAGCACTTCGTCCTAAATTATAAGGGTAGTAGAGCGCAGTAACTATGCTAGCTAGGAGTCTTTAGGTATGTTATATATAGATTCCTTATATAGATTAATAGAAATGCGAAAACGGGAGTAGGTAGTTTAGCCGCCAGGTAGTAAAAGGGCAGCTATACTAAAAGAGGCGATATAGAGAATAATACGGCTATAGGAGCGGTAGTAATAGCAGATATAGTAGTAGAGAAAGGTTTTACTAGTGCCTATAGGGCCCTGTAGGAAAAAATAGGCGGCCTATAGGTCCGTATCTATAGTGGTAATAACTATAGTAAAGTAGGCGGCCTAGTTAGAATTTAACTAAAAACGTAGCTTTATAAAAAGACGGCCTTCCTTAGTAGTACTATAATTTAGCTCTATAGCAATAAGTGGGTTACCATCTATAAGGTTCTAGCGGTGCTATAGTAAAGGCAAAAAGTAATCTATAAAAGTTTTACCGTAGTCCGTAAGTACCCGCTAAATAAGATATAGGCCGTAATCTAGATATACATCCTCAATACTACCTAGAAGATTAGGCCGACGCTCTAAAACACAAGGGAGATTATTATAAAGAGATGGCTTATATTTTACCTAAAGGGTAAGTAGGTTACTTACGGGGCTATAAACTAAGGCAGTTACAAAAAAAGACTATAGTTAGGCGCTAGTAGTGAATACAGATACTTCCTATAGGTAGTTAACCTACTTATAGTCGTTGTTAAGGAGCCCTAAAGCTACGCAAGCGGCTTAAAAGGTCAAGTAAATAGTGCTAGCAATAGTACGGAGGTGCTTAAAAAAGGTAGCGTTAGGAATAACGGTAAGTAGTAGTCGTAAGTAATACCGCTCGCTAGTAACGGGGCTGTAGTAATATATACGGCTAATAACAGTATCCTTTAGGCGGGCGCGGCGCTGCTATTAGCGTATTTTTGCTATAAAGGTATACTTATAAGGGAAGTCCTAGTAAAGCGTAGCACAACTATTTATATTTTTGGTGTTATACCAAAACTAAGCAGTTAAAGTTAAATGGGCTATCTTAAGCCGCTACTATAAGTCCTCTATAAACTTATCTAGCTAAAAATAAACGGGCTATTAGCCGGAAAGGTATATAATAAGGTATATTATAGGGGGGTACTCCTTATAAACGGGAAACTTAAATAGCTACTAAATAGCCTCTATAGGGCCAATATATCTACTATAAAGGTACTTATTAATTTCGTTATTATTGTCTAAGAGCTATACAGTTATGCGGTCGTCCCCCTTATAGATATACTTATTAATATACTTTATAGCCTATATAGAGGCGCAGGCCTTAACATTAATATGGGCCCTATACTTTACGCTAAGATATAAATTATACGGTACTATATAGCGATTATTAAGGTTTATAGTAGTACCGTTACCGCCTAGTATATAAATAAGCCACAACCGTAAATTATCGCGGCGCTAATACTAAGGGTACCTATTATTATATACAACCGTTATGGGGTAGAACAGCTTTAGAAACCACTTTAAGTAGGTTAATAAACGCTCTAAAGCACCAGCAACCATATAGGGGGTGTTTAAATTAGCAGCACCGTAGGGCCTATAGACTATTATAGTCCGCATAATATCCATAAGGCGTCTAGTAGGGTTATCTTAAGGCCGTAGGAGCTCTACAAATATATAGCAGTCAATAACTGCCAGATCTATAAACAAATCACAGTCCTCCGGATATAAAAAAAAAGAAGGTAAAAATACGGCAGGCCCCGTTTTTAATATTTAATAGTCTAAATACGGCTAAGGAATTTACCAAAAATTTGCTTTTTCTTAAGGTCGGTAAGAAGGTGGGTAACCTTTATATAGAAAACACGGGCAACTAAATTAAGGCGGTTAGTAGCAGTTTAGAAAGGCAAAAGCTTATATATAACTTCGTCCTACCACGAATTAGCCATAAAAGTAATAAATAGGCTTAGACAGCCGTAACAGCGGACTATAGCTATAACATCTTAGTAGCACTAGCTAATAAAATAGGTGCTACCTAGGTAGCTTAAAGGAAGGACAACGCGGCGGCTAATAAAATTAGCGTTAATATCTCCGCGGGAGATAGCATCCGTAATACCGTTATATAGGTCTGCGCGGAGGTTAAACTAGTAGGAACGGATCTAGTTAAGCTTATTCTGGTTATATAGGGCCTAAGCATTAACTATGTACTACTAAAATAGCTAGCAAAAGGCAAACGGCACCAATTTGGAGCCGTTATAGACGTAAAGGTAAAACTAAAAATAGGCTTGTTAGGGAAGCTAGTTATACTAGCAGGCATGGGAATCGCTATAGAGCTATATACCCCAGTGCCAGCCACAGTCACTATAAGGGAAGAGTAGTATATAGTATAGCGGCATATAAGCGGCATAGTTTAAATTAATATAGTGGTAACGCGGGGGCTTCCTAGGCGGGCCACAGTTAGCAAGAATAATATCGCAATAGCTAGCGTTTTTATACTCATTAGGAATAACAATAGCGACCTTATTAGCTATAAATAGATTTTTATAGCGCCAATTAACGCCTACTTTAACAATTAGCTTTATTTACGGGTTTAGAATAACCCATAATAGAGTAAACGTAGTTTACGCCTAAAGCTGTTCTGTAGCAGTTCGGTATAAGGTAATAAAAGGATTACTAATCTTATGTAGTATATTAGTAAAACGCCGTAAAACCTCCGCATTAAGCTGCGGATTGGTTTATAGGCGGGGTTATAAAAGTAAAGCTAAGTATATTAAAATATAGCTCCAGAGGGAGCTTCTATAGGCCTAGTAAGGTAGTATAATTCACCATAAATCTAGAAATAATTAATACCGGCTAAAGTAGCGCCATAGTTAGTAACAGTGTAGTTAACAGAGGTAAAAGCTAAAGCCGCGTTATATAAATAGAGCTAGTCCCGAAACGTACAGGCGAAGCGTTCCTAAGACTATAGTAGGGTCTATAAATACTACGGCGAGGGTTTAAATAAAGGTAGGACAATATCGCCTTACTTACAGCAGCTCTTAAAGTAAGGCCTTTTAGCCCACGTAAAACCAATCCGTTTATCTATCTAGTATAAAGCTTCGCAGTAATTATAGGCCGTATTTATAGGCCTAATATCTAATAGGTCCGCAATAGGGCGAATAGTAGCAATAGTGGCTATACTTATAGGCCTAATATCTAACTGGTCCGTAATAGGGCGAGTGGTAGTAGATTACGGCTAGATTAATATAGGCGGTATAAGAAGGCGGGAAGAGGGAGAAGCAGCAGCGGAAGTAGTAGCGGAAGCAGTAGCGGAAGTAGCGGAAGTAGTGGCGGAAGTAGTCTGGTTTATAGGCTACCAAAGGTCCGCTAAAGATTGTTAAGACTGCCCCTTTCTTTTCTCCTATATATAGAGAGTTAAAAAAGTAGTAAAAAAGAGAAAAAAGAAGGATTAACCTTATAAGATTTATAGGTCTTATACGGAGCTCCAAGACGGTTTATTATAAAGTTAGTAGAAAAGCAATAGCACTTATAGGTAGTGCAAAATATACGATCAAAAGGCATCTTAGCGGTAGGTAGAAAGTAGTATTAGCAGTAGGTAGTTTAGCAATAGAGGGAAGATAGAGAGTAGTAAGGAGGTAAATTTAATAGGGTAGCACGTGAGGAATTAGGTAACCTGGACCAAATCTTCGACCAATTAAAACCCGCCAAGCCCCTAACAACAGTTCTATATAGATTGCTGATATTACTTCAGCCCTAAATATCCATTACACTAAAAAAGCCTCCTAAACATTGATCATGTAGTACAAGATCTAAAAACTTAATTAGATCCTATCTAACCTCTTATAAGGTTAACTTGTAGTGCTAATATTAAGATATCTCTAAGTATCAGACTTTGCTATTCTTTATATAACAACCCTCCTACCACTAGCTCAACTCTCTCGTAGACACTAAAATTGCAGTGCAATAATTCTGCTAGTAGTGTTTCTAGGCTCTAGCTTTAAGCGACGCCCCGTTAAATCTCTTATGTACGCTAAAATTGCAATACCTAAATCGCTCGAGATGAGGCGCAGTCCTGCAAGCTGTGCATGTAGGGTGGGGGCCGGTCAGCCTCTCGAATACGCCAAAATTACAGTGAGAGACTAGAGCGCTTCAATGGTGTAGAGCTGAAGTTGAAGCCCGCTAAACGCTCTCGTTTGCGCTAAAACCACAGTACTTTAGATCGCGATATCATACCCTATAAGGAATGCCATTCTAAATAAAACTCCTACGGTTTGTAGGTGTTACAGCTTAAGCCTTGCTCAACCTCTTGTTCAGGCTAGTGCAGATTAAACAACACGTCAATCTCGATTGCGGCCGATTCTAATCGAATTTCTAGGTTACATCCGATCCTAACCGAAAGTTGCCTCGCGTATACATAAATCTAGCCATAGAATTGAAGGTTATATATAGGCATACTAAATTACAATGTATTTCGGCCCTGGCGCAGCCCGGAATAAGCGTCAGCTAGTATTTATTAAGAACTTAGTAGAAAACGGCTATAGCGTTATAGCTAAGTAAAGTGAAAATCAAATATGCTACAAAAATATTGTTACAAAAACCCACTGCGGGAGTGCTGAAAAATGTAAAAAGGCCGTATTATATGGATTATTCGAGAGCGCCTATATAGTAGCTAGATTTCCTTTTTACGGTTGTAACGAATGATCTAAAATCTTAACTAACGCGACTCTTTATAGTCATAATTGCGGTATATAGTCCAGTATTAACACGGACGGTTACTTTAATATATCCCTACCCGCTTCGGTATAATTTTATAAGGGAAAAGTATAAATTTACGTGGTTTAACCAATGAGATTGATAAAGGGATGGTGTACACACTTACCTACCTCCACTAAATGTTATTGTTTGTACCAAAATTGTAAGTTAATATATCCGCAGATATGCGGATATTTTTTAAGGCTAAGGTATATAATTAGCCTATTACCTTAATTACTATAGTCTTAAGCATAAATCTAAGCTTTTACCTCTAAAGTGTAAGAGTATATATATTAGGTCCCGCCGCGTTTGCGACAAGTTCGCAAGCACTCTCAGTCTTTTTGGCCGTATGGCGACGTGGAGGCGGGCCACGTTACAATTGTGCTTGCGAACTTACTAGGGCCAGGTGTCGTGGGTTCAATCCCCATCGGTCACTTCGCTCTGGTACAGTCTAACGCGCATCCGTGCGATGAGGCGTCGGTGAAGATTCCGATCGCTTACGTTACTAGGGACACTAATATGGTGATACTCTTGGCGTTTGATCACTGTGGCGCGAACGGGCGCACAGAGGAATCCCTGCGAGCGTTCGAGGGCGAACGCGCAGAGGAGAGGGTAATTGTAAGAGTATATATATTAGGTCCCGCCGCGCTTGCGACAAGTTCGCAAGCACTCTCAGTCTTTTTGGCCGTATGGCGACGTGGAGGCGGGCCACGTTACATAAAGTAATGTACTGCACTTTTAATACAAATAAGATATTAAGCGGGCATCATTTTATATACAATAATTACCTATTTAGGCGCATGCCTCCACGTAATAACAACACTACGTAAGTTATTACGTGTCGTACTTCATTAAGCTCTCGATACGCGTATAACTCTTCTTTTCCGTATATAATTATATAGTTATAATTACAGAATATAGCTAGCAGCCTTAATTATGGTTTAGCCGTACACATAGCCAACTTAGCAAGATTCTAATCAACTAACTGATTAATGCCATCTATTAGGTACTGTAAAAAGCAGTACCGATACGCGTATAACCTATATTGACTTTAGCAAGAGCATTAGGGGAAACTAAAATAGTGTTTATTTTCATAACTAGAAAAGCGAGTATAAGATATAAGCTAGACTTCCGATACCGAAGTTATTATAACTACTCGCTAAAGTCGTGTGTAATGTAAGGATAATAACTTATATGGATAAAGTTGATTAATTGTTATTGTAAAGTCTAAGCGGTTTTATATAAAGTACAATTAGTCTCCCTACCTCTTGCTATATTGCCTAAGCTTATAACAGGTAAGGTAATAGTAAAGAATTGATTCTCTCTCTAAATTCGTTATGGATGTATGCCAAATTCAGACTCTTGTCTATAGGCTTAGGACTCTAATAATATACTAAGTAATCTCATCCCCACTCAGCTTACTATCCCTATAAAGCCAGTTGACGAAGCTAATAGGTACCTCTGTAATCGTATAACCTATCGCCTAAGCTAGAACAATTAACTCTATCTAAAAGACATATCCCTTGCTCTAAACCTTTATAATAACGTCCTATAGCATATCCTTCTTATAGAGGCGGAGCTACCTATAAGGTCGGAAACTTTGGGCCAAAAAAGCGTATCGGCGAAACTAGATAAATGGAATTAGTCTTCTTATTTAATTATATAAAACAGGCTAGATTGATCGCTTATATATTAGCGCCTTTTGATATAAGCTTTCTCTTTAAATCCCAGCCGTATACGTCGCCGTTACTAGCATATTAAGTACCAGTTATAATATTGTAGTCGTTAGTTACTTATATGCGGATTATCTTAGGTATAAACTTGGGGTGATGGCTAAAGTTAGCGTCCATAATAATAATAAAGTTGCTAGTAGTAAAGCGGACTAAGGGATCATTATATTAGGCATATTGCTATATTTTCCAGATTAATAAGATATAAATATATGCCGTTCCTAAGCCTAGTTTACTAGTGCGTTCCTTAAGGATAATTTGGCCAGGGAAAGCTTTCTATAGCTGTTTGGCGACATTAGCGGTGCCCTCTAGGCTCGTATCGTTAACGATAATAATCTCGTAATTAAGGTTGCTACAAATTATTAGAGAGAAGGTGGATTAATTATTTCGCGTACTTCTTTATAAAACTATTATTAATAAGGAAGACGGCGACTGGTAAGTTCCTTCGCTTATTATAGGTTGGCAGAATAACAGAGTATTTGTTTTTGGCATCTATTATTAAGGGTTAGGAAAGAAAGCGAAAGGTAGAACTTGAAGTAAAGTTATCTGTTAAACTTGGATAGAGGAACGCCAAGACTACGCTTGCTATAAGCTCGGACCCCTAAAACTTAGTTACCCCTTAAACTCGGCCACCTAATATAACGAAGCCTTATAGGAAATACTACGGTGGACTTGTTAATAGGCTAGGTATATAGGTAAATAAAAAGTTAACAACGTAAATATAACTAGTGGAGTAGGTTGCCTAATAGATTAACTCTAATTATATTCTAAGGTTTACTATAAAGAAAAGAACTATCTATCTATATACAGATATAGCCATCTATTTTCTTACTAAAATATTAAAATATAAGGGTTATTTTTAACCCTTATTTAGGTATATGCCTAGGAGCTCTTAGGGGCTACTAAGGCTAGCCTTTAGCTAGCCCTTAGCACCTCCTTATAAGCTCCTTAGGCTTACAGCCCTCCTATACTCCTTATTAGTTTGTCTTTATATAAGGCTATTGCCATACTCTTTACTATATTGTCCTCTTCTATTAACTCTTCTTATAACTTATACTCGGCTTACCTACTCTCTATTTAGGCAATATACCTTATATAGAAGTAGATTTTTAGCTATAGGCCTACTACCATATAATCCTTAGCGCGTTTTATTACTACTTCTAGTTTTAAAAAAATACTATCTCTACTAGGCTTAGCTTTTGCCTTAGCACCTTTATAGATATTAAAAATACTATATATAGCTACTTAGCTAGATTAGCAGGTAAGGCTTATATATAACCTACTTTAGCGCTAGTTTTAAAGCCCTATTAGCTAGGCAGTTAAGCAGCTAGTTAAAGGCTACTAGCTAGTAATATATTTAGCAGCTCTACTAGTAAAGGAGAATACTAAGCTTTACGTAGTAGACTAACGTAAAAAGTAGAAGTAATAATAGCGCTAAAGGTATATTATATAAGGAGGTGTTCTATTAGGCTAGTAGGGCCGGCTTCTAGTTAAATAAGCTAAAAATGCGGAGTAAGAGGAGGCCTAGAGAGAGGCGACTTAGGTATAACAGCGCGCACTATTAATGTGTTTTAATTGCTATATTTAAGGCTATACCAGGCGTTAATATATTAGTAACTAGAGAAGGTATAGGCTAGCTTTTAATAGAATACATTTTATTGTTATAGAATAATTGTATAAAAAGCCGCCTTAATTCTAGTAGGCAGCTTACTAATAGAATACGTTATAACGTGTTCTACTAGTAAGCTACATACCCTAGTAAGCTGCGCACCCTACTAATACTAAGACGCGTCTTATATGAAAATAAGTATAGCATTACTATAATGTTCTTAATTACTCTAAAAAGAAGGAAGACTAGCTCTTGCTTCCTAAGCCTTTTAAAGAAATCTAAATTAGAGTTAATATGCTATAGTATAGTTATATAACGTTCTAGAATTAACCCTATAGACGCGCCTTTATAATTATTAACCTAAATTAGGTTATCTTATTACCGACTTATCTACCTCCTATTAACTTAGTTATTAAGTTAGTTACCTACTCCTTATTTCTATTACTACCCTCTTACTATAACGGAACCTTGTAGCAAGTACTACAATAGGCTTATTATTGGGCTAGGTGTATAGGTAATACAAATTAAAGTTAATAACGTAATAATAATTAGTAGAGTAGTTGCCCAATAGATTAACTCTAATTATATTTTAAGAATTACTATAAGGAAGGAACTATCTAAGTAAGGACTAAGGGTCCTTAAATATATAACCGGACTCCTATAAAATCCTTCTTATATATAATATATGTATACTCTATCTGCTTTATTACGGATTATATAGATCCTATAAATTATATAAATCACATTACGTAACCTTAGTTACTATTCCTTATTATATAGCTTTATTAGCTCTATCTTAGACTATGCCTAAATTAACTAACTAACTTCTTCTAACTCTTCCCTAAGTAGTTATAATATTGTACTTAAAGCGTCCGTAATACTATCTCCCTCCTTTTTATCTTTGTCCTTAAAGATTCCTAATATCTCTAAGTTATTTACTAGAGGTATAATATCCGTCTAATTAATTTAGTTAATATTATTACTTATTATACCTAAAGCAATTCCTTCTTCTTTAACTGCTTGTTATATTCGCACTATTACTATAATATTATCTCTTAGTGAGATTATACCGTCTCTATATTCTCGCTGTTCTAAAGAGGGGTTAATTTATATTATATTGGCGAACCCATCTTTATAATAACCGTCCTCTTATTTAAAGTATACTAAAGTAAATATTTATTTATCTTGTGACGTTTACTCCGTCTCTAATACTAAATATATATAACTTATTACTCTTAATAGTCGTCTAGTTCCCTAATTAATTTATCTTAAGGTCTTATATTTAATCTGCTGCTACGCGGCTAGATAATAAACTGTCTATTACTCTAGCGGAGTTACGCTATTCTTATAACGCTAAACAGGAGGCTGCCAATGCTTAGCAACGGGCTCTTAAGTCTGATCTTGCGGCGTCCACTTAGTTAATCCATCTTAAGAAGGTTTATAAGAAGGTCTGTTTTAGGGAGTAAAAGCTTATAAAATAGGGTCTTTAGGAACTTAGTAATAAAAGAATAGATTCTTTTCTAGCTAAGAAGGAAATAGATCTAAGTAGTTCGGCAACTGTTCTTTCTAGGTCCCCCTTAGGTAACTTATTTTTTAGTAATTCTTTTTTATTAATGCTGCCTAACCTAATCTCTTTTAATACTCCTATACCTTTCCTATAGCGTTCTTTAGGTTTTCTAGTGGCTTTTAAGTAGTCTCGTTATAGCCTATCTACTTAACCTTATACTATATCTTGTCGTTAACATTCTTATAACTAATAATCCTTAAAACTTACTATTTGTCTTATTCTTATCCTCTGTATATATCTGCTTTATAGGCTAGTAGCTTAATATTCCCGTATGCTAGCTCTAGTATTGCGATGTGCTATATAAGGTAGATCTTTATTCTAGCTAGTAGGTTTAACTTAAATATAACTAGTAAAATCCTTTATTTAATTTTAAAAGGTCCTAGTCTAACGTGGTCTAATTTCTTACTTAGTTATTAACTCTTAAAATTTTTATGTAGTAGCTATACTTTATTTTCCTCCTTAAGATCTGGTCCCTTAGATCTTTTAGCATTATAGTACCTTTTTATTCTTTTTTATACTCCTTTTACTAATTCTATAAGGTCTATATAAAGATTTATTAACATCTTTATCCTTTCTTTAGCTGTGCTACTTATTTTCTTTACTTATTATAGTAATAACGATATTCTTGGCTTATATCCATAATTTGCCTTAAATAGTAATATGTCTATTTCTTTTTATAGTGTTACATTATATATAAACTGTGTAATTAGTAATAATAATACCTAATTATTCTGTGCGTGATTAATATAGTGTTTTAGATACTGCTCTAGCATCTAATTTAATCTTTCTATTTAATCGTTTATCTGTAGATAATATGCGGTAGAAGTTACTACTCTAACTCCTTATTCTGCTAAGAATACCTCCTAAAATGCTGCTATAAATCTTAGATCTCTATCTAATATAATCTTATTTAGTACTCTATATCTTATAAACACTTCTTTAATATAGATTTTAGTAATATCTTTTACTAATATTTCTTCTGTGTATACTATAAAGTATCCCTACTTTATAAGCTTGTCTACTATTACTAAGATTATATTATAATCCTATCTAGTAATAGGGTCCTTTAACCTTAGCAACTTAATAATAAAGTTCTATAATATGACCTCCTATAGTCTTTCTAGTATTTTAATAAGTTGTAGCCCTCTATATAGCCTATGCCTTATTAGTTTATTTCTCTAGTAATTTAGATGTTTTTTTATAACTTTTTATGCTAAGCCTTAGATTCCGTTAATAATATACTCCTCTTAGAGTCTTAATACTAAGCCTATAGCTCCATTGTATCCTTAAGTTATTCCCTTATAGAAATCTTCTATAAAGTATTCTACTATGCTTCTTAGGATATACTTTACCTCTTAATTTTTGTATATATCCGTCTGCGGATTTTCTAGCTATATTTTTAAAATCTTTTATATCTAAAGGCTTTCTAGTAACTTATAAACTCTCTTTAGTTCTTCTTAAGTTATTATAATTTTCGGATAATTATACCTAATTAGTCTATCTGTATCCTTTCGCAGTAAAGCCCCTAATGGCTTTTTGTTATTTTACAGTTTAGCTTTTTAACTTAAAGCGTCTTCTTATGTATTGTCTATACCCTTAATGTGCTAAATCTTAAAATAATATTCTATAAGTATCTCTGCCTATTTAACCTATCTTTAGTTAAGTTCCTTTATTATTAGAAATCCTATTAGGTTTTTATAATCCGTTTTAACTATAAATAGTTTCTCTATACCTTATAAGAATACTCTTTATTCCTTTAATACTATAACTATACCTAATAACTCCTTATTATAGATATTATAGTTTAACTCTAGTAGTATTATCTTCTGACTATAATATGCTACTAGGTGCCATTAATTTTAATATTTCTGTATAAAGTACGCCCCTAGTATATAGTCTAATATATCCGTTTCTATAACCGTTTCTAATCCTAGTTAATAGATCTTAAGAACTGGCTCCTAGGTAAACAATTCTTTAACTTTTTTAAATAATTATTACTATTCCTCTTCCTATACTTATAGTTCTTCTTTCTTTATTAATCGCGTAAACGGTTTAATATCCTTTAACTATTGCGCTATAAACCTCCTGTAGTAATTGCAAACCCCTAAAAATAATCTTAACTGCGTAACGTTCTCTAGTTCTTACTAATTTACTATAGCCTTAATCTTCTTTAGGTCTATGCTGAGTTGGTCTAGTTTAATAATAAATCTAACGAAATCGGCCTTTTTAGTAAAGAACTTGTATTTTTTAATTGCTACTAGTATCTGCTCCTTTTATAGTCTCTTTAAGACCTATTTAATGTGTTTTCTATATTCTTCCTTAGTTATTAAGTAGATTATAATGTTGTTAAAGTATACTATAATTAATTTATCTAAGTGTTCTCCTAATACATTATTAATACGCTTTTAGAACGTCGCTAGTGCGTTTATAAGCCCGAATTGTATAACTAATGGTTTATACAGTCCTTCCTTTAATCTAAAGGCTGCCTTCTATTTATCGCCTTTCTTAATTCTAATCTAGTGGTATGCCTATCTTAGATTTATCTTTATAAAGATTTATATATTACCTATTCTGTTTTAGATTTTACTAATTAAGGGTAAAGGATACCTATTCTTTCTAGTGATGCTATTTAACTATCTATAGTTAATACACAGCCTTAGTTTACTATTTTTCTTTAGTATAAATAGTACTGGATAGCCTGCTAATAATTATAATAGTCTAATATATTTCTTTTATAGGTTTTCCTAGATAAACTCTTTTAATGCTCTACCTTCCTCTTTAGTAAGCTTATAGATTGGAAAGAACCTTAGACTTATTCTTAGTTCTAATTCTATCTTATAGTCCTATACTGCATACTTTAATAGCTTCTTACTTTCTAATGACTATAGTTTCTTACCATACTTATAGTATCTCTTTAGTATATAGCTTAGCCCTTTTTCTATTTCTTTATAGGTCGCTTCTACTTAGTACTATACTATTTTGGCTTATTATTATATCTTATAGCGTTAAGTATCTTTAATATTGACCTAACCTATAACCTAATTAATTTTTGGATTGTATTTCTGTAATTAAGGCATTTTTAATACTGCCTTATTATTTCCTAATGGTAATATATTAAAAGACATCTTAATTTATCTCCCTTTAATAGTTAACTAAATAGGTCCTATTTTAAGATTGATAATACCTCCTCTATAGGCTATTGGATCTCCTAAAATTGTTACTAATAGGTAAGGATATTCCTTTTTCCTATGTAATAATCCTATTTTTTTTAAACTACTACTAGTGAGATGTGGTTCCTTATTACTCTACTATCTATTAATGCTTCGAACTGCTAATCTTGCCATTTAACTTATAAACTTAGGTGTTGTCCTTAAATTCCTTTAAGGGTCTAAGGCTCTACTACTAGTTCCCTCTGGTTCTATAGGCCTCTACTTTTCCTAACTATTGGCTACTTAATCCTATTTACGCTTAGTCCACCTTTAGCTAATACTTAGTTTACTTTTTATTTTTAATATACTATAGACACGTATTTTCTGGGCATTCCTACTACTATTATCCGTCTAGGCATTTTTCCGTAAGGAATCTTCCTGGTTAAAATATTAAGTCCTCTTAGCTTTATACTTCTATTAGGTGCTAACTATATATATACTTAACGTTTCTATATTTCGCCTTATTTAGTGCCTAATATATCCTTACTAGGTACTTCTAGTTCTTATCTTTAGGTGCTCTATATATATTATATATATTATTTATATATACAATCTATGCTAATATATAGTATACTTAGTGTCTTAGGTTAACTCTTAGCTTATTTTCGTCCTTAAGTTTAAACCTTTCTCGCGTTAATCTAAGCGTTGCGACTTTATTTGCAGGTACTAAGATTTGCCTTTTGCTTCTCTAGTCCTCTAATTGCTCCTCTAAATCCTTTAACGTTATAATTAAGGCTCCTTTAATGTAACTTATAGCCTTTTCCGTAATTAAGTGGTCTTAGATAACTTTTTTATTTAACTATATATAGAAATCTTCCTACTTATGTAATGGGATCTTGTAGCAAGTACTACGATGGGTCCTATCAATGGGCTAGGTGTATAGGAATTGCAAGTAGTTAACAACGTAATAAAAACTAGTGGAGTGGTTGCCTAATAGATTAACTCTAATTATATTCTAAGAATTATTATAAGGAAGGAACTATCTAGGTAGGGACCAAGGGTCCTTAAATATACAACTGTACTCCTATGAAATCCTTCTTATACGTGGTGTATGTGTTATATATAAGGTATATAAGTTCCTCTTATTCCTCTCATTTAATACGTAGCATATTATATAACTCGCTTACCATTTTTATTATATAGTTCTACCGGCTCTATCCTAGACTATACTTATATTAACTAACTAGCTTCTTTTAACTCCTCTCTAAGTAGTTATAATATTGTACTTAAAGCGTCCGTAATACCATCTCCCTCCTTTTTATCTTTGTCCTTAAAGATCCTAAGTATTTCTAAGTTATTTACTAGAGGTGTAATATCTATCTAATTAATTTAGTTAATATTATTACTTATTATACCTAAAGCTTCTTCTTCTTCCTATATATAACGTTATGCCCGTACTATTACTGCTATATTATTGCTTAGTGAAATAATACCATCTCTATATTCTTATTGTGCGAAAAAGGGGTTAGTTTATATTGCGCTGGCGAGTCCTTTATCTTGGCAACTATCCTCTTGCTTAAAGTGTACTAAAGTAAACATTTATTCCTCTTGTAACGTCCGTTCTACTTTTAACGCTAAATATACGCGTCCTATAACTCTTAATAGTCTCTAAGTTCCCTAAGTAATTTGCTATAGGGTCTCGTATTTAAACCGTTATTATGAAACTAGACGGTAACCTAGCGTAGGCCCTTACTAAGTTTAAGCGTTCTTGAAATACGGAACAGAAGGCTCTAGATACTTGTATTACGGCGTTTACTTAGCTACTTTGTCTTAAAAAAGTGCGTAAAAAGGTCCATTTTAAGGAGTGGAAACTTATAGAATAAGGTCTGTAGGAACTTAGTGATAAGAGAACTAACTCTCTTCCTATAAAGGGAACAACTCTAAGTAGTTTAGCAGTCGCTCTTCCTAGGTCCCCTTTAGGTAACTTATTCTTTGGCGATCCTTCTTTATTAATATTACCTAACCTGTTTTTCTTTAATACTCCTATACCTTTTCTATAGCGTTCTTTAAATTTTTTAATAGCTTCTAGGTAGTCTTAGTATAGCCTATCTACTTTACTTTATACTATGTTTTATTGTCTATGTCCTTATAACTAACGATTTTTAAAACTTATTATTTGTCTTCTTCTTATCCTCTATATATATCTACTTTATAAACTAGTAGCTTAATATTCCTATATACTGGCTCTAGTATTATAATATACTATATAGGGTAGATTTTTATTTTGGCTAGTAGGTTTAACTTAAATATAACCGGTGAAATTCTTTATATAATTTTAAAAGGTCCTAGTCTAATATAGTCCAATTTCTTACTTAGTCGTTAACTCTTAAAAATTTTATGTAATAGCTATACTTTATCTCCCTCCTTAAGATCTAGTCCCTTAGATCTCTTAGCGTTGTAGTATCTTTTTATTTTTTATTATACTACCTTTACTATTTCTATAAGGTTTATATAAAGATTTATTAAAGTCTCTATTCTTTACTTAGCTGTACTACTTATCTTCTTTACTTAACGTAGCGATAATAATATTCTTGGCTTATATCTATAGTTCGCCTTAAATAATAAAGTACTTATTCCTTCCTAAGGTGTTATATTATATATAAACTATATAACTGGTAATAGTAATACCTAATTATTCTATACGTAATTAATATAGTGCCTTAAATACTGCTCTAGTATCTAATTTAATCTTTCTATTTAACCGTCTGTCTGTAAATAATATGCGGTAAAAGTTACTACTCTAACTCCTTATTCCGCTAAGAATACCTCCTAAAATACTGCTATAAATCTTAGATCTCTATCCGATATGATTTTACTTAATACTCTATATCTTATAAATACTTCTCTAACATAGATTCTAGCAACATCTTCTACTAATATCTCTTCTATATATGCTATAAAGTATCCCCACTTTATAAGCTTGTCTATTATTACTAAGATTACATTATAATCTTATCCAGTAATAGGATCTCTTAATTTTAGCAACTTAATAATAAAGTCCTATAATATAACCTCCTATAGTCTCTCTAGTATCTTAATAGGTTATAGCCCTCCGTATAGCTTATGCCTTATTA
>Ga0307515_10001750_pt1 | contig 48343 bp, 38 predicted proteins | sample 17_EM_MG_FD_194513 | JGI IMG/M metagenome (GOLD analysis project Ga0307515, IMG submission 194513) | Populus trichocarpa ectomycorrhiza microbial communities from riparian zone in the Pacific Northwest, United States - 17_EM | ecosystem: Host-associated > Plants > Roots > Unclassified | place... | reverse complement strand
CGCGAAGAGCTCGCTCACTCATGAATCGTGCCTCCCGGGCTTGTCGCCCACAGGACAGGTGTCGCTGTCGTCGTCATCCGGTCAACGTCCGGTCGGCGGTAAAGATTCCCGTACGGGGTCATGCGTCGCCGTCGTAGCCGCCCCTTGTTGTACCCACCAGCGCCCGGTTTGTCACATCTACTAGCAGATGTCACCCAGCGATTCGTCATCTTTGACGCGCAGTAACGGTACGCCAGGCAGGCCAAACGCGTACACTACCGCCCTTTCGCCTCCAGCGCTAAATCCTCTCCGGAAGAGGATTCCCCGCGTCGCTGATCGCCCGCGCCACCGGTACCCGCGCGAGCAGCACGAATCCGACCACGAAGAAGGCCACCAGGGAGATGATCGCGTCCCGATAACTTCCGGTCAGCTGGTAGGTCACCCCGAACAGAAGCGGTCCCAGCCAGCTCATGCCCCGATCGCTCATCTCGTACGCCGAGAAGTACTCGGCCTCTTTCCCGGGCGGAACCAGATGGGAGAACAGGGACCGGGACAGCGCCTGGCTGCCGCCCAGGACAAGGCCGATCCCGGCGGCCAGCACGAAGAACCAGACGGGCGCGCCGGCGGGCAGGAAGTACCCGGCGCCCAGCGTCACCGTCCACCCGATCAGCGAGCCGAGAATCGTCCGCTTGGCCCCGTAGGTCCGGGCGAGTCGCCCCATGCCGAGCGCGCCCGCGACCGCGAGCACCTGGACCATCAGGACGGCCGTGATGAGCGTGGACTGGCTCAGGCCCAGCTCCTCGGAGCCGTACACGGACGCCTGGGAGATCACCGTCTGGATGCCGTCGTTGTAGATCAGATAGGCGAACAGGAAGGACAGCGTGAGCGGTTTGCCGCGCATGTCCCGCACGGTCGCCGCGAGCTGTCGCCAGCCCTGCGTCGTCGGCGCCTCGGACGTCGTACGGCCGCGGTCGCGCAGCCGTTTCAGCGGTACGAGGGTGAAGGCGCCCCACCAGATCCCGGCCGAGGCGAGACAGATGCGGACGGCCATCGACTCGGAGAGGCCGAAGGAGTCGTGGGCGGTGAACAGGATCAGGTTCAGGACGAGGACCAGGGATCCGGCCGCGTAGCCGAAGGCCCAACCCCGGGAGGAGACCGCGTCACGCTCCTCCGGAGGGGCGATCTGCGGAAGGTAGGAGTTGTACACGACCATCGAGACGGCCACCGACGAGTTGGCGACGATCAGCAGGAAGCCGCCCAGCAGATAGCGGTCGCCGTCCAGGAAGAACAGGCCCGTGGTGGCGGTCGCGCCCACATAGGCGGCGAGCGCCAGGAGGGGCTTCTTGCGGCCCGTGCGGTCGGCCGCCGCGCCCGCGAGGGGCATGACGAGGATCGACACGATGACGGACGCGGAGACCGTGTAGGCGAAGAAGGACCCCGCCCGGATCGGTATTCCCAGGGGATGCACGAAGCCGTCCGGGTCCGCCGCCGACTTCGCGACCGAGGTCAAGTACGGGCCCAGGAACACGGTGAGCACGCTCGTCGAGTAGACGGAGCAGGCCCAGTCGTAGAAATACCAGCCGCGCTGCTCGCGCCGCCGCTCGGCTGCCTCGTCGGCCGCCGGTGACCGCAGGGTGTCGGTACCCACCCGTGCCCTCGCTTCCCCGTGAACGCGTCGCCCCGGGGGCTCAGGCCCAGACGCCCCGCTCCACCATGACCTCGCGCAGTGTGTCGATGTGATCGGTCATGATGCCATCCACTCCCAGGTCAAGGAGCCGGTGCATGCGATCGGCCTCGTTGATGGTCCACACGTGGACCTGCACCCCGCGCGCGTGGGCGGCGCTGACGAAGCGCCGGTCAACGACAGGGACGCCCGACTGCTCCTCGGGCACCTGTGCGGCGACCGCCGAACGGCGCACCGGGAGAGGGGCGCCCCAGGACCGCAGCCGCAGGTTCAGCACCCCGCGCGTGCCGAACGACGTGGCCAGGCGCGGCCCTGCCAGGTGCTGGGCGCGGACCACACGCTTCTCTGAGAAGGAGCCGACTAGGACGCGATTCCAGGAGTCGGTGCGCTCCAGCAGGTCCAGGAGCGGGCGGAGCGCCGGCTCCGCCTTGATGTCGACGTTCCAGCGCACCTCGGGGAAGGTCTCCAGCAACTCCTCGAAGAGGGGCACCGGTTCCTTGCCCGCCACGCGCGCGTGGCTCACGTCCGACCAGAACAGGTCCGCGATCCGGCCGGCGCCGTCGGTCACCCGGTCCAGGGTCTCGTCGTGGAACGCGACGAGCTTCCCGTCCGCCGTGGCGTGGACGTCGGTCTCGATGTACCGATAGCCCAGCTCCACCGCGCGGCGGAACTGGAACACGGTGTTCTCCAGGCCGTCCGCCGCCCCGCCCCGGTGGGCGAAGGGGATCGGGCCGGGGTGGTCGAGGTACGGATGACGTATGAGCGTGGTCACCGGGGCAGTATCGCCCGTTCTGGTGACCCGGTGGCTACGACCGTGCTGCCGCCGGATGCCGACGGGGCGGCGAACACGCGCAGGAAGAGCTGGGCCAGCGGTCCGATCGCCAGAGCGTAGAGCAGGGTGCCGATGCCGACGGTGCCGCCGAGCGCGAAGCCGGTGGCCACGACCATGACCTCGAGCGCCGTCCGGATCAGGCGGATGGAGCGGCCCGTGCGCCTGTGCAGGCCGGTCATCAGCCCGTCGCGCGGCCCCGGTCCGAAGTTCGCGGAGATGTAGAGCCCGGTGGCGGCTCCGTTGAGCACGATGCCCGCCAGCAGCAGCGGAATCCGTACGGCCAGACCGTGTGCTTCAGGGACCAGGGCCAGCGTGCCGTCCATCGCGAGGCCCACCATGAACACGTTGGAGACCGTGCCCAGGCCCGGGCGCTGGCGCAGCGGGATCCACAGGAGCAGCACCGCCGCGCCCACGATGATCGAGACGACGCCGATCGTCAGGCCGGTGAGTTCGGCGAGGCCCTGGTGCAGCACGTTCCAGGGCTCCAGGCCCAGGCCCGACACCACCAGGAGCGCCGAACTGGCGCCGTAGAGCGCGAGTCCGACGTACAGCTGGACCAACCGTCGCCCGAGACGGTTCCGCGTGGACAAGAGGTGCCCCCTGGTGGTGGTAGTGGCCTGACGCATGTCACTCTGTGGCTTGAGAACACAGGCCATCCATGGCCAATTCCGGGAAGGTGGACTGGTTTCCATGGCGCAGTGGACCTCGGCGATGGGCGCCGCGCAGCTCGCCCGGCTGCTCAACTCCCAGCAGGACCGGCCGGCAGGGCCAGGTACCCGCCGCCCGCCCGCCTATCGGGCGCTCGCGGACGGCATCCGGCTGCTTGTCCTGGAGGGGCGCGTCCCGGTGGCCGCCCGGCTGCCCGCCGAGCGGGAGTTGGCGCTCGCGCTGTCCGTGAGTCGCACCACCGTTGCCGCCGCCTACGAGGCGCTGCGCACCGAGGGATTCCTGGAGTCGCGGCGCGGGGCCGGCAGCTGGACCTCCGTACCGGCCGGTAATCCGCTCCCCGCGCGCGGGTTGGAGCCGTTGCCCCCGGAGGCACTCGGTTCGGTGATCGACCTCGGCTGCGCCTCGCTGCCCGCGCCCGAGCCGTGGCTCACCCGGGCCGTGCAGGGCGCCCTGGAGGAGCTGCCGCCGTACGCCCACACGCACGGCGACTATCCGGCCGGGCTGCCCGCGCTGCGCGCGATGATCGCCGAGCGGTACACCCTGCGCGGGATTCCGACCATGCCCGAGCAGATCATGGTCACAACCGGCGCGATGGGCGCCATCGACGCCATCTGTCACCTCTTCGCGGGGCGCGGCGAGCGGGTCGCCGTCGAGTCACCCTCGTACGCCAACATCCTTCAACTGATGCGCGAGGCGGGTGCCCGGCTGGTGCCCGTGGCGATGGCCGACGGGCTGTCCGGCTGGGACATGGACCGCTGGCGACAGGTGCTGCGGGACGCGGCGCCCCGGATCGCGTACGTCGTCGCCGACTTTCACAACCCGACCGGCGCCCTGGCCGGTGACGACCAGCGGCGCCAACTCGTGGACGCGGCCCGCTCGGCCGGCACCGTGCTCGTCGCCGACGAGACGATGACCGAGCTGTGGCTGGACGACGACGTCGACATGCCGCGCCCCGTCTGCGGCTTCGACCCGGCCGGTTCGACGGTGATCACCGTCGGCTCCGCCAGCAAGGCCTTCTGGGCGGGCATGCGCATCGGCTGGGTCCGCGCGGCCCCCGACGTGATCCGCAGCCTGGTCGCCGCCCGCGCCTACGCCGACCTCGGCACCCCCGTGCTGGAGCAGCTCGCCGTCAACTGGCTGTTCAGCACCGGCGGTTGGGAACAGGCCGTGGACATTCGGCGCGCCCAGGCCCGTGAGAACCGGGACGCGCTGGTCGGGGCGCTCCGGCGGCAGCTGCCCGACTGGGAGTTCGAAGTGCCCAGGGGCGGACTCACGCTGTGGGTGCGCACCGGCGGACTGTCGGGCTCACGGCTCGCCGAGATGGGGGAGCGGGTGGGCCTGCGGGTCCCGTCCGGGCCGCGGTTCGGCGTGGACGGTGCCTTCGAGGGGTATGTGCGACTGCCGTTCACCGTGGGCGGCGCGGTGGCCGAGGAGGCGGCGGCACGGCTGGCCGCGGCGGCCCGGCTGGTGGAGAACGGGGTCAGCGGGGGCGGCGGCGAGTCGCCGCGCACGTTCGTGGCGTAGACGCGAAAAAGGCGTACCCGGGGTCGGTGCGGGCGGGCGACTTCCGGCCGCCCGCACCGACCCCGGGCTGTTACGAAGTCTCCGCCACGGCGGCCTCCACCACCGCTTCTGTGGCTACCGTCTCCGCCGCGTCCGCCGGTGTCGTGCGCGGCGGGAGCAGGGCCAGGACCGCCTGGCGGTGGGCGTCGTTCGTCGCGTCGTCGTACGGGTCCGGGGTCGCCGGGACCTGGAGGCGGTGCACCGGGCCGTTGCCGAGGCGGGCGTAGCCGCGGCCCGGGGGGACCTGGGCGATCGGCGTGGTGTGCGGGGGAGCGCCGAGGACCGCCTCCAACTGGGCGGCGGTGGCGGGGCCGAGGACGACACGCGCGCGTGTGTGCTGTCGTACGGCGTCGCTGAGGGTGTCCGCGCTGTCGAACTGGTCGGCCACCACCACCGTGACGTTGGCCGCGCGGCCGTGCCGGAGGGGGACCTGGAGCAGGGACTGGGGGTCCTTGTAGCCGTCGGCGGCCGCCACGTGGGCGAAGGCGCTCGGGCGGTCCAGGATGATCCACAGGGGGCGCCTGGTGTCGTCCGGTGCCGGGTGGCCCGACTGGCGGGCTCGGTTGGCCGCGATCAGCCGGCGCTCCGTCTCGTGGGCGGCCCACTCCAGGCTGGCCAGCGCGCCGGACAGGCCGCACTCCACCGCGAGGACGCCGTCGCGGCCGGTGAGGCACGCGTACTCGCCGGTGCCGCCGCCCTCGACGATCAGGACGTCGCCGTACTGGAGGGCCTGCAGGGCGATGGAGCGCAGCAGGGTGGAGGTGCCGCTGCCGGGCTGGCCCATGACCAGGAGGTTCGGCTCGGTGGAGCGGATGCCGGTGCGCCAGACGACCGGTGGGACGTCGCGCTGTTCCTCGCCGTGGGTGAGGGGGAGGGTGCGGTGGACCTGGGTCGGGTCGGTGAAGCCCAGGACGGTCTCGCCGGGGGCGGTGACGAAGCGCTGGGCGGCGATGTCGGTGGGGAGCGGGGCGAGGACGCCGATCGTGAGCTGGTTGCCCTCCTCGTCCCACGCGAAGTGGTGCTCCCGGCTGCGGCCGGACTTCGCGGTGAGCAACTGCTCGATCCGCGCGCGGGAGTCGGCCTCGCCGTCGGTGAAGTACGCCGGATAGCGGACGACCAGATGGGAGATCCGGCCCGCACCGTCGAACTCGTAGGCGGGGAAGGCCTTCTCCCAGTCGCCGCCGTGGGCGAACAGGGGAGCCGGGTCCTCGGCGGTCGAGAAGTAGGGCACCAACGCCTCGTAGAGGGACTGCAGGCGCTGGGTCTGGGACTCGTCGGGCCCTTCGGGCGCCGGCGGGGTGCGATCGCGGCCGTGCCATGCCGCCGCCGCCATCAGGATGATGGCGGCGAGCAGCGGGCCGTAGGGCACCAGAGCCACGACCAGGATCACCGAGGCCACCAGGAAGAGCAGCGGCCCGCGCTTGTCCTTGGGGGTGTCGGTCCATCTGCGCCGGCCGGCGGATGCCAGCCGACGCAGACCCTTGGTGATCGTGATCAGCGGATGGAGGACATCGGTGGCGCTGTCGGCCGCCGTCCGGGCCAGCTCCCGGCTCCGGGCGATCTGGGCGGTGCCGTTGCTCAGGATGCGGGGGAGGGGGCGCCGGGCCACTGCTGTCTCCTGAAGGTCCGTACGGGTGGGGACGTCAGAACTTGATGCCGCCGAGGAGGCTCGCCAGGCTCTCGCCGCCGGCCTTGATGCTCGGCGCGATGGCCGTGCTGGCCATGTAGAAGCCGAAGAGTGCGGCCACCAGGGCGTGGGAGGCCTTGAGTCCGTCCTTCTTGAAGAAGAGGAAGACGATGATGCCGAGAAGGACGACGCCTGACATGGACAAGATCATTTGAGCTCTCCTGGTTCGTGGGGACAGTCACCATGAGTTGTTCCAGGATCACAGGATGTATCCATACGATAAAAGGTGCAAGTGGGTGAATTTCGGCGAATTTCCCTCGGATGGTGGAGCGCATTCGGGCTGTCTGAGCAGGGGTTTCACCGGTGTCGGGCCCCGTGGTGATCTTTGCCTCGGAGGGGGCCGGTCATGTGTCTGTGGAGCCAGTACGCTGGCGATTCACCCGTACTAGTGAGAGGCGGTCAGGCCGATGAGTGAAGCCCCCGACCCCGAGGTCGTGGAGTTCGCGACCAAGATCTTCGATCTGGCCCGTCAGGGCGGGACCGAAGCGCTGGTCGCGTACGTGGACGCGGGCGTCCCGGCCAACCTCACCAATGACCGCGGTGACTCCCTGGTGATGCTCGCCGCCTACCACGGGCACGCCGGGGCCGTACGGGCCCTGTTGGCGCGCGGCGCCGAGGCCGACCGGATCAACGACCGGGGCCAGACCCCGCTCGCCGGAGCCGTCTTCAAGGGCGAGCACGAGGTGATCGAAGTCCTGCTGGAGGCCGGCGCCGATCCGGCCGCGGGCACCCCGTCGGCGGTCGACACCGCCCGGATGTTCGACAAGGCCGAGCTGCTGGAGCTGTTCGGCGCGCACTGACACGCGGCCCGTCGGCAGCAAAGGCGGGCCTTCTGACCTGGTACGACAAGGAAAACGGGGGAAAACGGGGGAAGGCAGCACGGCGCCGCCCGAAATTTCGGTCGCGGCATCGAGAACTGCCGGGTCATCATGACGTCGTGATTTACGGACGCGATGGCTGGGCAGGTGTTGCCGCACCGCGCGGGCCGTAGTTGCGGCCCGCATGGGCCACCTACGAGAGGCAGAGGAAAATGGTCTACAGCAAGCAGGAAACGGCGGGCGCCCCGACGTGTTGTCACGCGGCCAGGTAGTGCACGTCCCCCGGTTGCGTCGACGCTTGATGTGAGGCTGTTTCCCATGTTCGATCCGGTCATAGCGCCCAGCGGTACGCTGCTCGGCCTGCTTCAGCGGGGCCGCGGCGACGGCACACTGCACGCGCTCACCGCCCCTCGTGCCGAGGCACTCGCGGCGCTGAACCACTGTGTGCTGCGCGACCCCCGCCACGACTGGCAGGTGGAGAACCGCTCCCTGTACTACGCCCGTCTGTACCTCGATCTGAACGGCGACCTGGACGCCGTCGAGGCCCACCTCTTCGACACCGAGGACGTCCTCGACACCGAGGAGTCACGTACGGGCCTCGCGCTCGCCGTCCTCGGGCACCTCGCCTCCTACGGCAGGCTGGACGCCCTCGCCCTGCTGCGCAGGTACGCGGCCTCCGGGAGCAATTGGGCCTGGGCGCTCGACGAGCTGGCGCTCAGGGACGACGACGCGGGCCTGCGTGCCCTCGCCGCTCCCGTGCTGGCGCGGTTCCCGGCCGACCCCGAGGGCGAGGCCGAACTGGCCACCGCCGTGCGGGACGCCTTCGAACCCCGGCCCTGGCGGCTGTGGGCCGACGACCCGCGCGAATCGATCGCCACGCGCGTGCGTGCCGCCCAGGAAGCCGGCTGCTTCGACCTCTGGCAACGCCAGATGCGACCTACCGGGCCCCGTCCGGGGTGGAGCGTGCAAGCGGTGTTCGAATGGGCCCAACAGGGCCTCGAACGCGGCGCCGCGCTGCATGTCCCCGCCGCCCGCTGCCTCACCGCGGTGGCGGGTCCCGAGGACCGGCCCGCGATCGTCGAGGCCGCCAAGGACGGCGGCGAGGGCGCCCGCTGCACCGCCCTGCGCTATCTCGCCGACAGCAACGATCCCGAAGCCCTCCAACTGATCGAACGCGCGGTGGCCACCGGCCCGGCACCCGTCGTGGAGGCCGCCGTGGACGCCTTCGAACGGATGCGGTCGGTCGCCGCCGTCGACCGGGCCCGCGGCTGGGCGCGCCGACCCGATCCGCTCGGCGCCGCCGCCGGACGGATGCTCGCCTGCCGGGGCGGAGCCCAGGACAGCGACCTCGTCCTCGGCGCCCTCAGGGAGGCCGTGATGGGCGAAGGACCCGACGCCCCCACCCTGTGGACCCTCGTCGACGGCGCCGGACGCCTCGGCATCGCCTGCGCAGCCCCCGTCCTGCGCCATGTGTACCGGGAGACGGCCTCGTCCCATCTGCGCGGCCGGGCCGCCCGCGCCCTGGCCGCCACCGACCCCTCCTACGCCGCAGGCTTCGCCGTCGAGTGCCTCTGGGACTGCGAGGAGACCACCCGCGAGATCGCCGCCCGGCACGCCGAGACCGCCGACGCCCGCGTCGTGGAGCAGCTTCGCAGGCTCGCCGCCGACCCGGCCGAGGAAGCGGAAGTCCAGACAGCCGTACGGAGCCGGATCGGGCCCGACGCCCCCGCAGTGTGAACGTGGGATGACCCGCGGGTCAGACGCGCATGGCCGCCGTCTGACCTGCTCGGGTGTGCAGCGCAACGCTCATGGGACGTTCACCGTTCGCATAGATCCACGTTGACGCGGGCACGTCCAGCGCGGCGAGAACACGGGTATGCGTGTCGTCATCGTGACCGAATCCTTTCCCCCCGATGTGAACGGCGTGGCCCACTGCGCGCTCCAGACCGCCCGGCACCTCGTGGATCGCGGTCATCATCCGCTCGTCGTCGCGCCGGCCACCTCGGCCGGCCCCGGGCCCGACGCCGAGTCGCCGTGCCCCGTCATCCGTGTCCCCTCCCTACCGCTCCCGGGCTACCCCCAGGTCCGCGTCGCCCTCCCCAGCCGACGCGTCGCCGCGGCCATCACCGAACACCGCGCGGACATCGTGCACCTGGCCAGCCCCTTCATCCTCGGCGTCCGCGGCATGGCCGCCGCCGCGCGGCTCGGTATCCCCGCCGTCGCCGTCTACCAGACCGACCTCGCCGGATACGCCCGTACGTATGTCGGTGCGGGCGAGGCCACCGCCTGGCGGCGCATCCGCTCCGTCCACGCCGCCGCCGACCGCACCCTGGCGCCCTCCAGCGCGGCCCTGGGCGACCTGGAGGCACACGGTGTGCCCCGGGTCCGCCTCTGGCCGCGAGGCGTCGACACAGAGCGTTTTCGCCCCGAGTACCGGGACGAGGCGCTGCGCCGCGAACTCGCCCCGAACGGCGAACTGCTCGTCGGCTACGTCGGTCGGCTAGCCCCCGAGAAGCAGATCGAACTCCTCGCCGGAGCCTGCGGACTCCCGGGCGTCCGGGTCGTGGTCGTCGGCGACGGGCCCAGTCGGCCGCACCTCGACGAGGCGCTGCCGGGCGCGGTCTTCCTCGGTCGGCGTACCGGGGACGAGCTCGCCCGTATCTTCGCCTCGTTGGACATATTCGTGCACACCGGACCTTTTGAGACCTTCTGTCAGACCGTCCAGGAAGCCATGGCCAGCGGCGTCCCCGTCGTCGCGCCCGCCGCCGGCGGCCCGCTCGACCTGGTCGCCCACGGCCGCACCGGGTTCCTCTTCCCGCCGCGCGACGAGGCCGCTGTGACGGACGCCGTGCGGACCCTGGCCGCCGATCCCGCACTGCGCGCCGAGTACGGCACCGCCGCGCGGGCCATGGTCGAGGGCCGCACGTGGGCGGCCGTCGGCGACCAACTGATCGCGCACTACGGGGATGTCCTCGCCGCGCGCAGGACGGTGGTGGCGGCATGAACACCGCATCGCTGCGGATCGTGCGGCTCGCCAACTTCGTGGCCCCCTCCTCCGGGGGCCTGCGCACCGCCCTGCGTGAGCTGGGCAAGGGCTTCAAGGAGGCCGGGCACGATCCGGTCCTCATCGTGCCCGGCGAACGCCCCACCGACCGCCAGACCGAGCAGGGCCGGGTCATCACCCTGCCCGGACCGCTGATCCCCGGCACCGGCGGCTACCGCGTCCTCGCCGACAAGCGGCGCGTGGCCAACCTCCTGGAACACCTCGCCCCCGACCGCCTGGAGGTCTCCGACCGTACGACCCTGCGCTGGACCGGCAAATGGGCCAGGCGGGCCCGCGTCCCCGCCGTGATGGTGTCCCACGAGACCGCCGACGGCGTCCTGCGCACCTGGGGCCTGCCGGAGAACATGTCCCGGCGCACCGCCGACGCCCTCAACGTCCGTACGGCGCACACCTACGCGCGCGTGGTGTGCACCACCGAGTTCGCCGAGCGGGAGTTCGTCCGCATCGGCGCCCGCAACGTCGTACGGGCACCTCTGGGCGTCGACCTGGTGGGGCGCAGTCCGGCGCTGCGGGACCCGGTGGTGCGCGCGGAGTACGCGCGCGTGGACCAGGTTCTGCTGGTGACCTGCACCAGGCTCTCCGTGGAGAAGAAGCCCGGCACGGCGCTCGACGCCCTGGAGGCGCTGGTACGGCGCGGGCGGCGGGCGGTCCTCGTGGTCGCTGGGGACGGGCCGCTGCGGGCCCGGCTCGAACAGCGGGCGCGGGAGCGCGGGTTGCCGGTCACCTTCCTCGGGCACGTCTCCGACCGGCGGCTGCTCGGCGCGCTCCAGGCCTCCGCCGACGTGTGCCTGGCACCCGGGCCCGCCGAGACCTTCGGGCTCGCCGCGCTGGAGGCGATGGCCTGCGGCACGCCCGTGGTGGCCAGCGCCTCGTCCGCGTTGCCCGAGGTCATCGGTTCCGCCGGTGCCACGGCCGCGGACAACGGGAGGGCCTTCGCGGACGCCGTGGACATGCTCCTCGAACGCCCCGAGACGGAGCGCCGCGAGACCGCACGCGCGCGTGCCGAGTGTTTCGGCTGGCACACGGCGGTCGACGCGTTCCTCGCGGCCCACGACGCGGATGTTCCGGTACGGCGGTTCGTGCCCGGAGGCGTGGCATGAGAACGGTCCGTTTCGTCGCCCTCGGTGACTCGCTCACCGAGGGCGTGGGCGATCCCGTCGGCGAGGCATGGCGCGGTTGGGCAGCGCTGCTCGCCGACGGGATCGCCGAACAGCCCGAAGGGACCGTGGAGTTCACGAACCTGGCGGTCAGCGGGGCGCAGTCACGCGACGTGCTGGAACGGCAGACCCCGGCCGGGCTCGCCCTGAACCCGGACGTCGTGTCCGTCGTCATAGGCGTCAACGACACCCTGCGCTGCACCTTCGACATCCAGGCCGTGGCCGCCCGCCTCGACGAGGTCTACGCGGCCTTCACGGCGCAGGGCGCGACCCTGCTCACGGCCTGTCTGCCCGATCCGGGCGCGATGCTCGGCCTCCCGGGCGCGCTGGCCCGCCCGCTCGCCCGTCGCCAGCGGGCGGTGAACACCGTGGTGCACGCGCTCTCCGAGCGGTACGGGGCCGTACATCTGCACGCGGCCGAGGGTGCGTGGATCATGGACCGTGCGATCTGGAGCGCGGACCGGCTGCACCCCGGGGAGCGCGGACACCGCCAACTGGCGCTGCGTTTCCACGCGTTGCTCACCGAGGAGGGTGTGGCCTCGGGGGTCGCACCCTCGCCCGGGCCCGAGTTCCCGGCGCCCACCAGGTCGGCCAGTCTGCTGTGGCTGGCGACCGCGGGCACCGGGTGGGTGGCCCGCCGCTGCACCGACCTGCTGCCGCAGCTTCTGAGGCTGGCCGCCGACGAGATGCGCCACCGCGCGCGGGGCACCAGCGCGCGCCTCGACCTGAGCGCGTCCCACGCCGTGTCGATGGCGCTTGCCTCGCTGTCGGTGCAGCAGGAGCAGCCGGACGCCGCATAGGGCCTACGGGGGCTTCAGCGGCGGCGTACGGCCACGAAACGGACCGGGGTCCCGGGCACCGCCTGCGCGGCCGCCGGGAGGTCCGAGGGGCGGACGACGGCGATCACCGGGTACCCGCCGGTGGTCGGATGGTCGGCGAGGAACACCACCGGGCGGCCGTCCGGGGGAACCTGGACGGCGCCAAGGACCATGCCCTCACTGGGGAGTTCACCGGTAAGGGCCCGCTCCAGGGCCGGCCCCTCGGTGCGCAGGCCGATGCGGTTGCTTGCCGAGGACACCCGGTAGGCGCGTGACGTGAACGTGCGGACGGCCTCCGGGGTGAACCAGTCGTCGCGAGGTCCCAGGGTCACCCGCAGGACGAGTTCGACCGGGGGTCGCGGCTGCGGGGCGACGTCCACACGCGCGTGGAGGCTCATCGGGGAACCCAGCGGCAGTATGGCGCCGTTCGTGAGCGGCGCCGGACCGAGCCCGGACAGCAGGTCCGTGGAACGGCTGCCGAGCACCGGCTCGACCCCGACCCCACCGGCGAAGGCGACGTAGGACCGCACTCCGGAGACGGCCGTCCCGATGTCCAGGAGCGCCCCGGCGGGCACGTGCACGGGTGCTCCCCAGGCGACCGGCCGTCCGTCCACCGTGACCGGGCAGGGGGCGCCGCCGACGGCCACGAGGATCGTTGAACGAGGCCGTACGGCACAGCCGTTGAGGGTCGTCTCCAGGACGGCCGCTTCGGGCAGGTTGCCGACCAGCCGGTTGACGAGGGCCGCCGCGGGTCCGTCGAGCGCCCCGGAACGCGGCACCCCCAGGTGCGCGTGTCCGGGCCGTCCCAGGTCCTGCACGGTGGTCAGGGCCCCGGCCCGCACGACGGCGAAGGCGCTGTCCGTCATACGTCCGCCACCGGGACGAAGCGCACGCGCGTGCCCGGCGACAGCAGCGCGGCCGGCTCGCGTGTGTGGTCCCACAGGACCGCGTCCGTCGTGCCGATCAGCTGCCAGCCGCCGGGCGAGGCGCGCGGGTACACGCCTGTGTACGGGCCCGCCAGGCCCACGGCACCGGCGTGGACGGCCGTGCGCGGGGTGGCCCGGCGCGGGACGTCGTAGCGGGCCGGGAGGCCGATGAGGTAGCCGAAGCCGGGGGCGAATCCGCAGAAGGCGACGCGGAACTCGGTGGCCGCGTGGATGCGGGCCACCTCCCGCTCGGGGACGTTCCAGAGTGCGGCGACGTCGGCGAGGTCCGGGCCGTCGTAGCGCACCGGGAGTTCGATCACCTCACGCGCGCGTGGGGGAGCGGGAGGTACGTCGGCGGCGGTCAGTTCGGAGGCCAGCCGGGCCGGGTCGGTGAGGCCGTCGAGGAGGACCGTGCGGGCGGCGGGGACGATCTCGCGGACGCTGAGCAGGCCCTCCGCGCGGCGCCGCAGCAGCTCCGCGTGGACGGCCTGGGCCTCCTCCCCGGAGGCGACCTCGACGAGCAGCGCGCTGTCGCCGACGGGTAGCGCCCTCATGCGAAGGCCTCCACCCGGACACCCGACTCCAGGAGCCGCTCGCGGACCCTGCGGGCCAGGTCGACCGCGCCGGGCGTGTCCCCGTGCAGGCACAGGGAGCGGGCCCGTACCTCGATGCGCGCCCCGGAGAGCGCGTCGACCGTCCCGGAGCGGGCCAGGCTCAGCGAGCGCTCCACGACGGCCTCGGGGTCGGTGACCACCGCGCCGTCCCGGCCGCGCGGCACGAGGGTGCCCTCGTCGGTGTACGCGCGGTCCGCGAACGCCTCCGTGACGGCCGGCAGCCCGGCTTTCGCGGCCAGTTCGAGCACGACCGAGCCCGGCAGCCCGAGCACGGGCAGCGAGGCATCGGCCAGGAGCACGCCCTCGATCACCGCGGCGGCCTGCTCCCGGTCGTGCACGATCCGGTTGTAGAGCGCGCCGTGCGGCTTGACGTACGACACGCGCGTGCCCGCCGCGCGGGCGAACACCTCCAAGGCGCCGATCTGGTAGGCCACTTCGGCCGCCAGCTCGGCGGACGGCACGTCCATCGCGCGCCGCCCGAACCCCGCCAGATCCCGGTAGGACACCTGTGCGCCGACCCGGACACCGCGCTCGGCCGCGAGCTCGCACACCCGCCGCATGGTGACCGGGTCCCCGGCGTGGAAACCGCAGGCCACGTTGGCGCTGGTGACGACGGACATCAGCTGTTCGTCGTCGGTGAGATGCCAGCGGCCGAAGCCCTCGCCGAGGTCGGCGTTCAGATCGATCATCATCTCTCCTGGTCAGGCGACGCGGTACTGCTCGTCGCGGGCGTCGGTGACGAACATCTGGCCCGGCGCGTGGGTGATCGCGAACGGCGGGCGGGACGCCATCACCGCGGCCTGCGGGGTCACTCCGCAGGCCCAGAACACCGGGATGTCGTCCGGCGCGGCGTCCACCGGATCACCGAAGTCCGGCCGGCCGAGGTCCTCGATGCCGAGCCCCGAAGGATCGCCGCAGTGTACGGGGCTGCCGTGCACCGCCGGGAGCAGCGCCGTCTCCCGGATCGCCGTCGCCAGATGCTCCGGAGGCACCGGGCGCATCGACACCACCATCGGGCCGTGCAGCCGCCCCGCAGGGCGACACGGGCGGCCGGTCACGTACATCGGGACATTGCGGCCCTGCTCGATGTGCCGGATCGGGACACCCGCCTTGCTCAGCGACCACTCGAAAGTGAAGCTGCAGCCGATCAGGAACGACACCAGGTCGTCGCGCCAGTACGCCCGCACGTCCGTCGGCTCGTCCACCAACTCGCCGCCCCGCCACACCCGGTAGCGCGGCAGATCGGTGCGCAGGTCCGCGCCGTCGGCGAGAACCGTCTCCCAGGAGCCCGCGTCCGTGACGTCGAGCACCGGACAGGGCTTCGGGTTGCGCTGGCAGAACAGCAGCATGTCGTAGGCCCAGTCGGCGGGCACCGAGATCAGGTTGACCTGGGTGTGGCCCGCCGCGACCCCGGCCGTGGGACCCGACAGTCCGGCCCGGAAGCGGGCCCGGGCGGAACGCGGGCTCCACGCGTGCGCGTGCTCGTCGACGAGCGTCAGGGGGCGGTCCTCCGTGCGGTTCACGCCAGTTCCTTTCCGCGGGTCTCGGGCAGTCCGAAGAGCGCCAGTGCCGCGATGCCGTAACCGATGGCCCCGAAGATGAGCGCTCCGCCCACACCCCAACTGTCGGCCAGGAAGCCCACCAGGGTCGGGAAGACGGCGCCCACCGCGCGGCCGGTGTTGTACGTGAAGCCCTGTCCCGTGCCGCGCACCGCCGTCGGATACAGCTCGCTCAGGTACGAGCCGAAGCCGCTGAAGATCGCCGACATACAGAACCCGAGCGGGAAACCGAGCACCAGGAGAAGAGTGTTCGCGCCGCTGGGAATGTGCGTGTACGCCAGGATGCAGATCGCCGAGAGCAGCGCGAAGAGCCAGATGTTGCGCTTACGGCCCAGCACGTCGGTGAGATAGCCGCCGGTCAGATAGCCCAAAAAGGCGCCGGAGATCAGGAAGGTCAGATAGCCGCCGGTGCCGACGACCGACAGGCCGCGCTCCGTCTTCAGGTACGTCGGCACCCAGGTGGCGAGGGTGTAGTAGCCGCCCTGGACGCCGGTGGAGAGCAGGCCCGCGAAGACCGTCGTGCGCAGCAGGCCCGGTGCGTCGGCCGTGCCCGGCTTGAAGATCGCCGCGAAAGAGCCCTTCTGGGGGTTCTGCTCACGGGTGGCCGTGGCCTCGGGAGCGTCGTGCACCCGGCGCCGCACCCAGATCACCAGTAGCGCGGGCAGCGCGCCGGTCCAGAACATCACCCGCCAGGCCAGATCGTCGCCGAGGAACGAGAAGACCAGTGTGTAGACCACCGCCGCCAGCGCCCAGCCCACCGCCCAGGAACTCTGGACCGCGCCGAGCGTACGGCCGCGGTGCCTGGGGCTCGCGTACTCGGCGACCAGGATCGCGCCGACCGCCCACTCGCCGCCGAAACCGAGGCCCTGGAGGGCACGGAACACCAGCAGGGTCTCGTAGTTGGGCGCGAAGCCGCAGGCCACGGTGAAGACGGCGTACGTGACCACCGTGATCATCAGGGCCTTGACGCGGCCGACCCGGTCGGCGAAGACGCCCGCGATGGCGCCCCCGACCGCGGAGACGACCAGCGTGACCGTGGTGAACAGGCCGGTCTGGCCACTGTCCAGGCCGAAGTACGCGGCCAGCGCGACCATGCTCAGCGGCAGCGTGAAGTAGTCGTAGGAGTCCAGGCCGTAGCCGCCGAACGCGCCGGCGAAGGCGCGGCGGCCGTTCGGACCTAGCGCGCGCAGCCAGGCCAACGCGCCGTCGTCGGTGGTGAGTTCGTCCGCGCCGGGCTGTGCGCCGGTGTTCAGGGCCTGAGGTGGAGGGGTCGTGCTCATGGGCACCTCGCAGAAGGAGGACGGAGGGTGCTGGGAGTGAGCAGGGCTGTGCGGAAGCCGTCGGCACCGGGGTGAGCGGTGGCGCCTTGCCGAGAAAGGTAGAGGATCGTTGAACGATCCCTCAATACCCATGTTGTTTCGTTCTTGTATCTGCGGTTGAATTCCGGGCATGGCAGAGCAGATGGCGGGACTGGCCGACGACCGCGCCCTCCTGGGCCGTACGAGCACCGCGGAACGCGTCTCGGACATCCTCAGGAGCCGTATCGCGGACGGCTATTTCCCGCCGGGCACCCGGCTCTCGGAGGACAGCATCGGCGGAGCGCTCGGTGTGTCGCGCAACACACTGCGCGAGGCGTTCCGGCTGCTCACCCATGAGCGCCTGCTCGTCCACGAGCTGAACCGGGGCGTCTTCGTCCGGGTCCTGTCCGTCGAGGACGTCGAGGACATCTACCGCACCCGGCGCCTCGTCGAGTGCGCCGTCGTACGCGGGCTGGGCGAGCCGCCGTACGCCCTCGAACAGCTCGCCGCGGCCGTCACCGAGGGGCAGTTGGCGTCCGTCGAAGATGACTGGAAAGGAGTGGGTACGGCCAATATCCACTTCCACCGGGAACTCGTCGCCCTCGCCGGCAGCGCCCGCACCGACGAGCTGATGCGCAGCGTCTTCGCCGAACTCCGGCTCGCCTTCCACCTCGTGGACGACCCGAAGGCGCTCCACGAGCCGTACCTCCAGCGCAACCGCCTGATCCTCCAGGCCCTCCAGGCGAACAACCCCGCCGAGGCCGAGAAACTGCTCGCGGTCTACCTCGACGACTCGCTCGAACGGGTCGTCGACGCGTACCGGAACCGGGTCGGCGAGGACGGCACGGCAACCGACTGAGGACGGCGCGGTGCTCGGCGGACCGCGCACACGCGGCTGGGGCGGTAGTCGCTTCTGCGTCGTTTGGGTCGTTGTCAGACCGAGGACCTAGTCTGTGCAACGTGACTTCGCCTGCATCGACGGACAGCGTTCCGCCCCAGTTCAGCGCGGGGCCGCGCCCCGCCCCGGGCCCGGCCGCCGACGAGGGACTGGCGCGGCGACTGCGCGCGCTCGCCTGCACCGCGCCGCTGCACGACCTCGACGCACGCAAGGCGAATCTCGCCGGCGAGTACTCGGTCTACGGCATGGCGGAAGTCGCCCTCGCCGCCATCGACCTGGTCACCCTCAACATGGACTTCGACACCGGCGCGGACCACGACCAGATAGTGGCCAGGCTCATCCCGCGCATCGCCGCCCAGGCCCCGCAGCGCCCCGTCGTCGAGCACGAGCGCGTGGCCCGCTGGGTCCTGGAGAACCTGATCAACGTCGGCAGCGTCGACCGCGGCTTCCGCACGGTCTACGGCACGTTCGCCCAGGACGGCACGTATGTGCGCCGCGACTACGACTTCAAGCTGATCGAGGAAGTCCCCGGCTACGGCGGCAGTGTCTACCTCCGGACGACCGATGAGGCTGTCAACGTCCTGGTCGGCGCGCTCGACACCGACGTCACCAGTGCGCAGATCGCCGCCGAGGTGAAGCTGGAGGTGCTGATCAGCCGGGGGCGGCTTGCCGACGCGCAGCTTGCGGCGGAGCAGGCTCGGTATCGGACCGTGCAGTACTCGGAGACGCTCCGGCGGGCGTTGGATGCCACGCGGCGTAACGTCCGAGCGGTGGACTGGCTCAACTCCGTACCGGACATGATTGCCGAGGCCCTCGATCACGTTGCCGATCGGTACCGGCACGAGAACGCGATCCTGACGAATATTCGCAAGGCCCGTGACGAGTCCGAGGATGCCGAACAGAAGCGGCGGGCGGCCGAGTTGGTCGACATCGTCAAGGACTGCATCCGGCGGCACACGCAGCTTCAGTCGCGTCTTCTGGAGGCCGGGCCGCTGTTCCGTGCGGAGCAGGATCGGCAGGCCTTCGCCACGCCGATGACGACCTCGGGGATCGATCTCTACGGGCATCTTGTTTCGCCTGTTCTGCCGTTGCCGTTGGAGCAGGCGATCCGGGTCACTGACGCGTTCTTCGCTCGAGGGACAGGGTTGCGTACGCCGGTGTCGGTTCGGGTGGGGGATCTTGTCGACATACTGCTGACGCCGCCTGCCGAGCGGGAGCATCTCGGTGCGGAGATGCCTGAGCCGGATCTCATTGCCACGCCGGATGACAGTCGGTTCAGTGAGGAGCAACTGGCTGCGGCTATGGAGTTGCTTGAACTGCCTGCGGATGCGCCTCGGAGGTTGTCGGGGTTGCTTGCGGATGCGCGGCGGCGGGATCCCGAACTTCCTTATCTGGTGGCTTTGTTGGCTGTGCATGCGGCTAGTCCGCCTGTTGGTACTGCTTATCGGCAGGGGGAGCCGAAGCTTTTGTTCGCCGTGGATGACGGGGTCGAGCTGGATGATCCCGAGTTCGGTGGGGCCGATCTGATTGTGGGGATGGCCTTGTTGGACGCGGCGGGGATGGCTGCGGGGCGGAGTGAGGCCGCGTGATGGGTCGGTCGTTGTTTGGGTGCGCGTCTGATGTGGCTGGTCGCGCCCACGCGGCGGAGCCGCAAATGTCACAGCCCCGCGCCCCTTTCGGGGTGCTTGACCTCGCCCCCGTTTTCAAGTTCAAGGAGTTGGCTTCGTGACTGAGCAGGGCGAATGGAGTGAGCCGGAAGCTGCCGCCCCGGCGGTGAGTGCTGCGGTCACGCCTGCCGATGCTGCCGACGCCGCTCGGCTCGTCGCGTTCGGGTTGCAGCCGAAACTGCAGCCCGCGCGGGATCAGGAGTACGCGGAGTTGCTCCGCCGATACCGCGAGGATTCGCCGTTTGCTCGGCTTGCCGATGCTGTGGCTGCTGGGCTTGGGCTGGTTGTGCTGGAGGTGTCTCCGCGCGCGGGGATGGCCGTAACTGCCGCCGAGGACTCGGTGTTCGCCGTGCGGATGGGGGACTACTCGCGGCGTACGGCCGCCGACTCCGGGGACCGGTTCCTGCACGGGCTCGCGCACCTTGCCGTTGCCGCCATGGCGTTTCCGCGGCCCGAGGATCTTGCCGACGACGGGTACATCGGGCGCGTCACGGTCAACGGGGTCGACGCCTTCGTACGGCAGGCCTGTCGGCGGTTGGAGGAGCGGGCCGACGAGCAGGGCATGAACACCGACCCGGCCACCGACGCGCCCGGTCTGGAAGCGGCCTGGCGGATCTGGGTCAGACGCAGTGCCACCGGAGCCACCAAGGACGCCCGGAGACTGGCCGGTTCGACCACCGGGATTGTCGGTAAGGCCGCCGCCTTTCTCACCGACTCCGGGTTCCTGCAGCGCACCGGCGACGACAACGGCGGTACCTATCGCACGACCGCCCGCTATCAGCTCCAGGTACGTGACATGGCCGGAAGCGCCGCCATGGCCGAGCTGTTGGAGCTGGGCGTCGTCCCGGTCACCGACGGCACCGCGAGCCTGATGCCCGCCGAGGACACCGAGGATCTGGAGCTGGTGGCCGACGCCGGGCTGCCGTTCCACTCCTGAGGTTCCTCAGCTCCTGAGGTTCCTCAACTCCCCCCACCTGCCGAAGACTTACGACGAGAGTCCGCCATGTACGAGCTGTCCCGGGTCCGCCTCTACTCCATCGGGCCCGCCGGTGCGCGCTACGCCGACACCGTGCTTGACCTGCGAGGCGTGGGCAAGCCCGTGCCCGATCCCGCGCCCACCCAGGCGGAGTTCTTCGAGGACGAGCCCGTCGGGCCGCCGCGCCGCCCCGCGCCCGCCGGTGTGCTCTTCCTGGAGAACGGCGGCGGCAAGTCCGTCCTGCTCAAGCTGATCTTCTCCGTGATGCTGCCGGGACATCGCAACACCCTTGGCGGCGCGAGCTCCGGTGTGCTGCGCAAGTTCCTCCTCGCGGACGACTGCGGGCATGTCGCCCTGGAGTGGCAGCACACGCTGACCGGCGAGTGCGTGGTGGTCGGCAAGGTCAGCGAGTGGCGGGGGCGTCAAGTCTCCAACGACCCGCGGAAGTTCGCCGAGGCCTGGTACTCGTTCCGGCCCGGACCCGGGCTGAGCCTGGACAACCTCCCCGTCGCCGAGGCCACTTCCGTACGGCCGCCCGTCGAGGGCGCGTCCGGCGCGCAGGGCCGCCGGCGCACCATGAAGGGCTTCCGGGACGCCATCACCGATGCGGGCAAGGCGTATCCGCACCTCGAAGTGCACTGGGAGGAGATCCACGACCGCTGGATCGAGCACCTCGGTGACCTCGGTCTCGACCCCGAACTCTTCCGCTATCAGCGGGAGATGAACGCCGACGAGGGCGAGGCCGCAGGCCTCTTCGCGGTCAAGAAGGACTCCGACTTCACCGACCTGCTGCTCCGCGCGGTCACCGACACCAGGGACACGGACGGCCTCGCCGACCTGGTCGGCGGCTTCGGCAACAAGCTGGGGCGGCGGGCCGAATTGATCGCCGAGCGGGATTTCACGGCCGGTTCCGTGGACCTGCTCGGCCGGATCGTCGAGGCCGCCGAGGCACGGGCACGCGCGCGTGACATCCACGCGGGCGCCGAGCGCCGTACGCGTACTTTGGCGCGCCGGCTGTCCGCGCGGGGCGCGCAGGAGCGGGTGCGGGCCGCCGATCTCGCCCAGCGGGTCACCGCCGCCGCGTACGCCGTCACGCACGCCGAGGGGGCGCGGGAGCGCAGCGCCCTGATCGCCGCCGAACTGGCTTACCGGCACGCCTCGTTGGCGCTCGCCACGATGGAGAAGTCCGCCGCCGCGCAGAAGCGCGAACTGGCCGACGCCCGCACCCTGCACGCCGCCTGGCAGGCCGCCGAAGCGGTCCTACGGCACCGTGCCGCCGCCGACCGCTCCGCGCGCGTGGCCGTCGCGATCCGCGAGGCCGAGCGGGACGCCGCCCCGGCGCTCGCCGCCCGCGCCAAGGCCGCCGTCGATCTCGTACGGGCCCTGCACTCGGCCGCCGAGAGCGCGGAGAACCTCGCCAACGAGGGCGAGGAGCGCTCCGCCGCGCTGCAGGAGGTCGGCGAGACCTCGCACCGGGACGCGACCTCCGCCGCCACCGAGGCGCAGCGCGCCCGCAGTGAGGTCGGGCATCTGCGCCAGCGCCTGTCCGAGGTCGAGCAGGAGACCGCCGAGGCGGTGCGCGCCGGTTGGCTCGACGACAGCGCCCCCGACGCCGACCCGGCCCGCGCGGCCCTCGCCGCGAGCGACGCCGAGAAGACCGCCGTTGCCTCCTGGGACACCGCGCGCGAGGCATCCCGCAGGGCCTCCGAGCATGCCCGCGAGGCGGCTTCCGTCGAGTCCCGCGCGGAGTTGACGGCGGCCCGCGCGTCCGATGCGGCGACTGCCGCCGAGCGGACCTATGACGCGGAGCGGCGCCTTGCCAAGGGGCTGGCGGGGGAGGAGCGGCTGGCGGAACTGCTCAGCTTGCCTGGTGCTGGTGGTGCCGCAGGCGGTAGCGGTGGTGTGCCGGTGCCGCGTGGTGCGGGCGGTGAGCGCACGGGCGGCGAAGCGGCGACGAGGCAGGGGGATGTCGGGGGCGTAGGCAACGCGGGCCAGGGCGCCGAGGGCGTCGCGGGAGCGCGCTCGGGTGCCGCCGGTAACGGTGATGGTGCCGAGTCGGACGCACGGACCGGTGCCTCAGCGAGCGTCGCTTCAGCCAACGGCCTTGCCACAAGCGGCCGTTCCGCCACCAACACCACCCCCGTTGCTCACCCCGGTACCGCCAAACCCTCCCGCCCCCTCGCCGAAGGCCCCCTCACCCCCGAGGAACTCGACCGCTTCGCCGACGAGTTGCGCGAGCTGCTCGACGACGGGGTCACCTCTTCCGAGCGGAACCTCTTCGACCTGCGCACCGCCGCCGCCGACGACTCCCGGATCCTCGGGGCGCTCGGCGACGGCGGGCTGCTGCCGCCGGGTCCGGATGTCCTGGCCACCGTCGAGTACCTCGGCGAGCACGGCATCCCGGCCCTGCCCGGCTGGCGTTACCTCGCCCAGGCCGTCGACCCCACCGATCACGCGCGCGTGCTCGCCGCCCGGCCCGAGCTGGTCGACGGCGTGATCATCACCGACCCGGCCACGCACGCGCGTGCCCGCGAGGCCCTCAACGACGCGGCCCTGCTGCCCCGTTCCGCAGTGGCCGTCGGTACGGCCGCCGCCCTCCTCGCCCCGACCCCGGCGCCCGACGCACAGACCAGTGACGTCTTCCTCGTACCGCCGAACCCGGCCATGCACGACGAGCACGCCGCCGACGAGGAGCGGCAGGCGTTGCGCGCGCGGGCGGGGCAGCGGGACGAGGAGATCCGTACGCTCGCCGTGCGGCTCGGCAAGGACCGGGAGCTGGCGGCACGGCTCGCGTCCTGGCGCACCGGCTGTCCGAGTGGGCGGCTGGTCGAGCTGGCGCAGGCCGCGCGGGACGCGCGCGCGTTCGCCGAGGAGGCCGAGGTCGAGCTCAGTGAGGCGCGGACCGTGCGGGCCGAGGCGGACGAGGCCGCCGCCGAGGCCGCCCAGGTGCGCGACGAGCGGCAGGAGGCCGCGCAGAAGGCCCGGCGCGCCGCCGACGCCCTCGCCGGACTCGCCTTCCGGCTGCGGGAACGCGCCGGCTGGCAGGTCAAACTGCGTGAACTCGCCGACGAGGCAGCAGAGTCGGAGGCCCGCGCCCAGTCCTGCCTGGAGCGCGCGCGAGCTGCCGACGAGGACCGCCGTGCCGCCCAGCGTGCCGCCGACGACGCCCGCCGCACGGCCCGTGCGCTGCGCGCCGAGCGCTCCGAGATCGCGGGCGCCCCCGACGACGTACCGGAAGACGACCCGGACGCCCCCAAGCCCTCGCTGCCCGCGCTCCGTGAGGCCTACCGGGCCGCCTCGCAGCTCTACGAGAAGGTCGGCGTCGGCGCCGATCTGCGGGCCGAGCAGGCGCGGGCGGAGAGCGACGAGAGCGCGGCGATCGCGGAGTTGGACCGGCTCAGCAACAAGGTCCGCACACGCGCGGCGCAGTTGCTGGAGTCACCGGACGGCTCCGACGGGCCGTCCCGGCAGGCCGCCGCGGCGCGGGCCGAGGAGCTGGTGCAGCTGCTGGAGACCCGGGTGTCGACCGCGAGCGAGCAGCTCGGGCGGCTGCGTGGCGAGGCCGAGCGGCACGCGCCGGAGGACGGTGAGGCACACACCGAACTGACCGAGGAACTCGTCCCGCGCGACGCCGAGCACGCCCAGGCCCTGCTGCGCACGGCGACGGCCGAACTCGGCTCCCGCACCGATGCGTTGGGCCAGGCCCGCGCGGCGCACGCCGAGCTCCTCGACGCCCACCGCGCCGCCGAGGACGGGGCCGGCGGTTTCGACGAGACCGCCGCGATGCTCCGGGACCTGATGCGCGAGCACTCCTCGGACGAGGAGCAGGAGGAGCCCGAGCCGTACCCCGGCAGCGTGGAGGAGGCCCGGCACTCCGCCGCCGAGGCCCGCCGCTCGCTGCGCGGCTGCGCCACCGACCTGTCCGCCGCCGAGGCCGCCGTACGGGAGGCGAGCGATGTGCTCGTGCGGCACGCCAACTCCACGCGCTACGAGCAGGTACGGACCCCCGCGCGGCAGCAGATCCGTGAACTGCCCGCGTCCGCGCTTCCCGAGCACGCGCAGAAGTGGGCCGACGCCTTCGCGCCCCGACTCCGGGTCCTCACCGATGAGTTGGCGCAGTTGGAGCGCAACCGCGACTCGATCGTGGACCGGCTCCGCGGGCTCGTCGAGTCGGCGCTGGCGACCCTGCGGTCCGCGCAGCGGCTGTCCCGGCTGCCCGAGGGGCTCGGCGAGTGGTCCGGGCAGGAGTTCCTGCGGATCCGCTTCGAGGAGCCCGACCAGGCCACGCTCACCGAGCGGCTCGGTGTGGTCGTCGACGAGGCGACCCGGGCCGCCGTGAAGAAGAACTCCGACATGCGGCGCGACGGAATGTCCCTGCTGCTGAGGGGAGTTGGCGCCGGTCTGGAGCCCAAGGGTGTCGCCGTCGAGATCCTCAAGCCGGACGCCGTACTGCGCGCCGAGCGGGTGCCCGTCGGGCAGATGGGCGATGTGTTCTCCGGCGGGCAGCTGCTCACGGCGGCCATCGCCCTGTACTGCACGATGGCCGCGCTGCGCTCGAACGACCGGGGCCGCGACAAGCACCGGCACGCCGGCACGCTCTTCCTCGACAACCCCATCGGGCGGGCCAACGCGACCTACCTGCTGGAGCTGCAGCGCGCCGTGTCCGACGCGCTCGGTGTCCAACTCCTGTACACCACCGGCCTGTTCGACACGACGGCACTGGCCGAGTTCCCGCTGGTCATCCGGCTGCGCAACGACGCCGACCTGAGGGCGGGCCTCAAGTACATCAGCGTGGAGGAGCACCTCCGGCCGGGCCTGCCGCAACAGGCCCCTGCCGGAGAAGGCGAGTCGGTGCACAGCGAGATCACGGCGACCCGGATGTTCAAGCGCCCCGCGCCGACCGCTCCGTAGGAGAACTGCCCCTACTGGACGAGCCGTCCGTTGACGAGTCTCAGGAGTGCGACAGCTGCCCGGCGCCGCCCTTGCGGGCTATCCGCTCCTGGGCCCGCTCGCCGGCCCGCGCCTGACGCTGGGCCCGACGCCGCTCGCGGCGGAGGGCCCTTGCCGTGCTGCTGGGCTCCGAGATCACGCCATTGCGCTGGTTCCACATCTGGCGGGTCACCCAGACGTCGAGGGCGCCCCAAGTGGCCACCACCGTGCTCACCACGCTGCTGATCACCATCGGGAACGCCAGCCAGGACCCGGCCATCGTGCACAGGAAGGCAACCGTCGCCTGGATCAGCGTCACGGCGATGATGAGCACCGCTCGCACGGCCGCCGTACGCACCGGATCGGGCAGCCTGCGCCGACGTGCGGGCTCCTCGATCCACAACGGCCGGTAGTACTCCTGCTGTTGCGCTGCCGCGCGAGCAGAGCCGCGCTCCTCGAATTCCGCCGCCGCGGGCTCGTGCGAGCCCCTCGGGCTCTCGCCGCCGCCCGTCGTCATGCCACCGTCCGCCGCGATGTCGCGATCCGGTGCCTCACAGCGCCGCTGCGCCGTCGACCGCGCCGCCACGCCGTCCTCAAGCGCCTCTTGACGCTCCGCCGTGCCCATCAACGTGTCCTCCCCACCGCCGGTACACCACTCGCCCCGGAGTCCGAAGACTCCGGCTCCCCAGTGGGTGCCCGGCCTGCCCTGTTTTACGCCGCCCGGGGGCGGATGCGGCTCGTGTGGCCGGTTCCGCACCCATGTCCCGTAGAGAAAGACGAACAACATGCCACGAAGATTCCCAACGAACGAAAAATTCCGGCCAACTGGCCAAGTGGACCGATCGGGTGGGGTGTGGCGATCCAGGGGATATCGGGGCGGCAATCTCCCGCAATGACCCGACACCTCCCCATGTCCGGTCGCTGTTGCGGAAGTTCACGCTCCGGACAGCTCTTCGAGTTACCTCTGTGTCAGTAGTAGGCTCGCGCCGTTTGTTGACGTACATGTGTACCCCCGGCCGGCGGGGGTCCAGCTGGGGGAGGCCATGCGCTTTCGCGGGAAGTCCATCCGCCGGAAGATCGTGGCGCTGCTTCTCGTGCCGCTCGTGTCCCTGACCGCGATCTGGGCGTTCGCCACAGTCCTCACCGGCCGCGCCGCCGGAGACCTGTTCAACGTGTCGTCGGTCGTCGAGAAGATCGGCTATCCCACCGAGGACACCGTCCGCGTCATCCAGCAGGAACGCAGGCAGTCGCTCGTCTACCTCGCCGACCCGCGCGCCGCCGACGGGCTCGGCGACCTCAAGCGCAGCCGCGCCGCCACCGACAAGGCCGTCGCCAAGATCCGCAAGAACGCCGAGAACCCCGACGTACGCGACGCGATGGGGCAGGCCACCGACAGCCGCGTCACCGCGGTCCTCGACGCCTTCGACGGCCTCCAGTCCCTGCGGCGCAGCGTCGAGGACGGCACCGTGAGCCGCGCCCAGGCCCTCGACCTCTACAACCACCTGGTCGACCCCTGCTACGTGCTGCTGTCCAACCTCCATGTCGTCGACAACGTCGAGATGGACAAGCAGTACCGCGCCCTCGTGAACCTCGCCCGCGCGCGGGAGTTCCTCTCCCGTGAGGACGCCCTGCTCGGCTCCTCCCTGATCGTCGGCGAGCTCACCCGGGACGAGACCCGCGACATCTCCGACCTCGTCGCCCAGCGCACCCTGATGTACGACGTCAACCTGCCGCTGCTGCCCTCGTCGGAGCGCGGCCACTTCGAACGCTTCTGGAAGAACGCGGCCAGCGCCCCGCTGCGGGTGGCCGAACAGGCCGCCGCCTCGACCACGTCCGGCACGCCCGACAACGTCACCGCGCAGACCTGGAACACCGCGGCCGGCGCCGTGCTGGACAAGCTCGGCACCCTCGACGACCAGGCCAACGACCGCTACCAGGACCGCGTCCGCCCCGTCGCGATCAGCGTCATCCTCAAGGCGGCCGTCGCCGGCGTCCTCGGTCTGATCGCCCTCCTGTTCTCGGTCTTCCTGTCCGTACGCATCGGCCGCGGCCTCATCCGCGACCTGCGTCAACTGCGCCTGGACGCCCACGAGGCGTCCGGCGTCCGGCTGCCCAGCGTGATGCGCCGCCTGTCCGTCGGCGAAGTGGTCGACGTGGAGACCGAGGTTCCGCGCCTGGAGTACGACAGGAACGAGATCGGCGACGTCGGCCAGGCCCTCAACACCCTGCAGCGCGCGGCCGTCGAAGCCGCCGTCAAACAGGCCGAGTTGCGCTCCGGTGTCTCCGACGTCTTCGTCAACCTCGCCCGGCGCAGCCAGGTCCTGCTGCACAAGCAGCTCACCCTGCTCGACACCATGGAGCGCAGGACCGAGGACACCGACGAACTCGCCGACCTGTTCCGCCTCGACCATCTGACCACCCGGATGCGCCGCCACGCCGAGGGCCTGGTGATCCTCTCCGGGGCGGCCCCGTCCCGGCAGTGGCGCAAGCCGGTCCAGCTCATGGACATCGTCCGCGCGGCCGTCGCCGAGGTCGAGGACTACGAGCGCATCGAGGTCCGCAGGCTGCCGCGGATCGCCGTCACCGGCCCTGCCGTGGCGGACCTCACCCACCTGGTGGCTGAACTCCTGGAGAACGCCACGGTGTTCTCCCCGCCGCACACCGCCGTCCAGGTCGTCGGGGAGCGGGTCGCCAACGGCTTCACCCTGGAGATCCACGACCGCGGGCTCGGCATGGCGGCCGAGGCGCTCCTGGACGCCAATCTCCGGCTCGCCGAGACACCGGAGTTCGAACTCTCCGACACCGACCGCCTCGGCCTGTTCGTGGTCAGCCGGCTCGCCCAGCGGCAGAACGTCCGTGTCTCGCTCCAGCCCTCCCCGTACGGGGGCACCACCGCCGTCGTGTTCATCCCCGACGCCCTGCTGAGCGACGAGGTCCCGGACACCAACGGCATCGGCTTCCGCCTCGACCGGCCCCGGCCCACGAAGGAGGCCGAGCTGGAGGAGAGCCACCGCTCCGCGCTCTCCCAGGTGCCCATGAAGCTGCCCGGTCTGCCGCCCGCGCTCCTGGACGGCCCGGTCGAACTGGAAGCCCCTGTCGACCTGGACGCCCTCGAAGGCTTCCCGAACGCGCTCGACGACGAGGACGGCGAGCGCGGCGGGATCTTCCGCCCGCGCCGCTCCTCCGCCCACCGGGACGACCTGGGTCCCGTACGCCCCGTAGAACCTCATCAGCAGGTCTCCGAGCCCCACGACGGACCGCGCGGGGCCGACACGGACGGCCACAGCGCCCCGCTTCCGCTGCCCCGACGCCGTACGCCCAAGCTCGTCAGCTCCCATGGACGCCCGGTCGTCGAGCAGCGCTCGCGGCGCGAAATGGGGGACTCCGGAGACGTCGATTTCGACGGACCCTCCATGGCCTCGCCTTCGGGCGGATCCGAGACGGACGGCCCCGCACCGCTACCGGCCCGGCGTCGCGGTGACACGCCGCTACGCCGCCGTACCGACGTGCCCGGTGGGCGCGCCGAATCCGCGCCGACCCAGGCCTACCCGGGGCGCGGATCGGGAGAGCCGCCCGAGACCCCCGCCCTCCCCAGGCGCACCCGGCGCGCCGAGATCGCGTCCGGTGCTCCCGACTCCGACACTCCGCAGGGCCGGACCGGGCCCGACACGGGCGCGCTGCCCAGACGCGTACGTCAGGCCAACCTGGCCCCGCAACTGAAACAGGACCCCGATCGGCGCGCCGCGAGCCCGGCGGAGGTCGCCGAACGCGACGCCGACGAGGTGCGCAGCCGTATGGCCTCGCTCCAGCGCGGCTGGCAGCGCGGCCGCGAGGAGAACGCCGAGGGCGACGACGCCCAAGGCGGCACAGCACAAGGAACTAAGGGGGACGGTCGATGACCGCACCGAAGGCGACCGGCCACAGCACCGACCAACGCGGGCTGAACTGGCTCCTCGACGACCTCGTCGAGCGGGTCGCCAGCATCCGCAAGGCCATCGTGCTCTCCGGCGACGGCCTCGCCACCGGCGTGTCCCAGGACCTGACCCGCGAGGACAGCGAACACCTGGCCGCCGTGGCCTCCGGATTCCACAGCCTCGCCAAGGGCGTCGGCCGCCATTTCGAGGCGGGCAGCGTGCGGCAGACGGTCGTCGAACTCGACGAGGCCTTCCTGTTCGTGACGGCCGCCGGCGACGGCAGCTGTCTCGCCGTCCTCGCGGACGCCGACTCGGACGTCGGACAGGTCGCCTACGAGATGACCCTGCTCGTGAAGCGGGTCGGTGTGCATCTGGGGGCCGCCCCGCGCACCGACCTGTCCTCCGGCGGGTAGTGAAGTGACATGAGCGGAGACGGTCAGGGAAGAAGCCACTGGTTCGACGACGAGGCCGGACCGGTCGTCAGGCCGTACGCGATGACGCGCGGCCGCACCACCAGTCCGGCCCAGCACCGCCTCGACCTCATCGCGGTGGTGATCGCGGAGTCCCACGAGGACGACTCGGAAGCGGACCAGGCGCTGTCCCCGGAGCACGTGGACATCGTCGGTCTCTGCCGTGACGCCCCGCAGTCGGTCGCCGAACTCGCCGCCGAACTCGACCTGCCCATCGGGGTGATACGGGTTCTCATCGGCGATCTCGTGGACGGGGAACTCGTCCATGTGTCACGTCCCGTACCCCCGGCCGAGCTGGTGGACGAGAGTATTCTGCGCGACGTGATCTCCGGCCTCCGGGCCCTGTGAGCGGCGCGAGTCACCGCCCCTTACCCCATCAAGCAGGAGAAAAGACCGATGATCTTCGGGCGTACTGAGCGAGGCAAGCCTCCGGTCGAGCCCGTCACGCTCAAGATCCTGGTGGCCGGCGGCTTCGGCGTGGGCAAGACCACCCTCGTCGGCGCGGTCAGCGAGATCAGGCCGCTGCGCACGGAGGAACTGCTCACCGAGGCAGGGCGTCCGGTCGACGACACCAGCGGGGTGGAGGGCAAGCACACCACCACCGTGGCCATGGACTTCGGCCGTATCACCCTGCGCGAGGACCTGGTGCTGTACCTCTTCGGTACGCCGGGGCAGGAGCGGTTCTGGTTCATGTGGGACGAGCTCTCCGAGGGCTCGCTGGGCGCCGTCGTGCTCGCCGACACCCGCCGCCTGGAGGACTGCTTCGCCGCCCTCGACTACTTCGAGCGGCGCTCCATCCCCTTCGTCGTAGGCGTCAACTGCTTCGAGGGCGCCGACCGTTACCCGGTCGACGCCGTCCGCCAGGCCCTCGACCTCGACGAGGACGTACCGCTCATGCTCTGCGACGCCCGGGACCGGTCGTCGGTCAAGGAGGTCCTCATCGAGGTCGTCCAGCACGCGATGGCCTACGGCGCGAAGCGCCGCCAGAGCGTCACCAGCTGAGGCGCGGGCGCGGCCCGTACCCCCGCCGACCGGGGTACGGGCCGCAGCTCGCGGAACGACACGCACACGCGTGTGCCTCGTGAACGACGTACGCGCGCGTGCCTAGTTGTCGCCGTCCTCCTGCCAGCCGAAGCTCTTCTCCACCGCCTTGCGCCAGTTGTGGTACTCGCGGTCCCGCACCGACGACTCCATGGAGGGCGTCCACTCGACGTCCTTCTGCCAGTGCGACTTGAGCTCGTCCAGGTCGTTCCAGACACCGGTGGCGAGCCCGGCCGCGTAGGCGGCGCCCAGGCAGGTCGTCTCGGAGACCTTGGGCCGGATCACCGGTACGTCGAGGACGTCCGCCTGGTGCTGCATCAGGAGGTTGTTCTTGGTCATGCCGCCGTCCACCTTCAGGGTGGTGATCTGCACCCCGGAGTCCTGGAACATGGCGTCCACGACCTCGCGCGTCTGCCAGCTCGTCGCCTCCAGCACCGCGCGCGCGAGGTGCGCCTTCGTGACGTACCGGGTCAGCCCGGTGATGACTCCGCGCGCGTCCGAGCGCCAGTAGGGGGCGAACAGGCCGGAGAACGCGGGCACGATGTAGGCGCCGCCGTTGTCGTCGACGCCCGCGGCGAGGCTCTCGATCTCGTCGGCGTTGCGGATGATGCCGAGTTGGTCGCGGAACCACTGAACGAGCGCGCCCGTTATGGCAATTGATCCTTCCAGGCAGTAGACCGGTGCCTCACTGCCGATCTTGTAGCCCATCGTCGTGAGGAGCCCGTTCTTCGAAGGCACTGGCCGGTTCCCGGTGTTGAGCAGCAGGAAGCTGCCCGTGCCGTAGGTGTTCTTGGCCGTGCCCACGTCGTAGCAGGCCTGTCCGAACACGGCGGCCTGCTGGTCGCCCAGGGCCGACGCCACGGGCACGCCCGCGAGTTGGCCGACCGCGGTGCCGTAGACCTCGGCCGAGGACTTGATCTCGGGGAGGATCGTCTCGGGGACGTTCATCGCGGCCAGGATGGACGGGTCCCACTGGAGGGTCTCCAGGTTCATCAGCATGGTGCGCCCGGCGTTGGTCACGTCGGTGACGTGTTTGCCGCCGTCGGTGCCGCCGGTGAGGTTCCAGATCAGCCAGGAGTCGATCGTGCCGAAGGCGATCTCGCCGCGTTCCGCGCGGTCCCTGAGACCGGGCACGTTGTCGAGCAGCCAGGCCGCCTTGGGGCCGGAGAAGTAGCTGGCGAGCGGCAGCCCGGTCTGTTCGCGGAACCGGTCCGGCCCGTCCGAGCCGCCCAGTTGCTTGCACAGGGCCGCGGTGCGGGTGTCCTGCCACACGATGGCGTTGTGCACGGGTTTGCCGGTGGCGCGGTCCCAAAGGACCGTCGTCTCCCGCTGGTTGGTGATGCCGAGCGCGCTGATTTGGTCGGCGCGCAGTCCGGCCTTGGCGATCGCTCCGGCGACCACCGCCTGCACCTTGGACCAGATCTCGGTGGCGTCGTGCTCCACCCAGCCCGGCTGGAGGAAGATCTGGCGGTGCTCGCGCTGGTCGACGGCGACGATCGCGCCGTCGTGGTTGAAGATGATGCAGCGGCTGGAGGTGGTGCCCTGGTCGATTGCGGCGACGAACTTGTCCGTCATGACGACCCCTTTGTCGTGTCCTTCGGTTCCTTCGGAGGACTGCTCCCGTCCTTCGGAGGGCTGCTCTCGGAAGACTGGTCGAACACTGCTGTCAGAAGGCTGCGTTGAAGATGACTCCGGCGAGTGCTCCGCCGATCAGCGGTCCCACCACCGGGATCCACGCGTAACCCCAGTCCGAGGTGCCCTTGTTCGGGATCGGGAGCAGCGCGTGGACGATGCGCGGGCCCAGGTCACGGGCCGGGTTGATGGCGTACCCGGTGGGACCGCCGAGCGACAGACCGATGCCGACCACCAGGAACGAGACCATCAGGATCGTGGTGCCGGACTCACCGAGTCCCTTGGTGAGTCCGAAGGCCAGGAGCGGCAGCACCAGACCGATGGTCGCGATGATCTCCGTCATCAGGTTCGCCACGACATTGCGGATCGTGGGCGTGGTGGAGAAGATCCCGAGCGTGGGCTGGGCCATCTCCTCCTCGGCATTGGCCTGGAACTGCGCGTAGTAGACCAGCCAGCACAGCACCGCGCCGAGCATGGCGCCGACCATCTGCCCGGCGATGTAAATGGGTACCTTGTCCCACTTTCCGGTGTCGATCGCTATGCCGATCGTCACCGCCGGATTGAGATGTGCGCCGGACAGCGGTGCTGCGGTGTACGCCCCGGCCATCACGCCGAAGCCCCAGCCGAACGCGATGACGATCCAGCCGCCGTCCTTCGCCTTCGAGTAGTTGAGTACGACGGCGGCGACCACTCCGGCGCCGAAAAGGATCAGGATCGCGGTGCCGATGACCTCACCGAGGAATATGTCTCCATTGCTCATGGCGGCTCCTAGGCCCTCGCCCGGGACGGTCGGCCCCGGTCCTCCGTGCAGGGTGCGGTTCCCTTGGCGACTTCAGCCGAAGGCAGGGAGGGTCCCGAGCCCCGCCCGGCGTCCGTGACGAGCGTGCCGTCGCAGCCGAGATCGCCCATGGGAAGTGGGCCTGAGCGCAGGCGGAGCCCGCGCGGCGCAGTGCCTGGTACGCCGAGAATGTACGGCGATGTCGACCGACACCGGGAAGTGTTCACCGGCGCCTGTGGAGCGTCAAGGTCGCGGACGGCAACGGTGACACCCGTCCTGGCGGCCCCTCACGCCCCGTAGGCAGCCTCCGGGCCGCGCTCAGCGCCCGGGGGACTCCGCGGCCGTGCGGGGGGCCTGTGCGGGCGTCACATGCGATCCGCGCAGGATCTCGTACTCGCCCCGCTCCGCCCGGCCCAGCACCCAACTCGTGCCGTCCAGCGCCTTCGCCGCCTTCTTCAGCGGCGCCAGACACGCGGCCGCCTGCCGGTGGTCGGTCACACCGCCAGGCAGGCACAGGACGGTGGCCAAGGACAGCGTCACGGCCCTGCCGCCCGCCTCCCAGGGCACGTCGAGCACGGCGGCGGCCAGCGGATCCAGCCCCTCCGGATCGGTGAGCACCAGGAAGTCGTCCCCGCCGATGTGCCCCACGCGCGTGTGCCCGATCGCCGCCTGCTGCAGCGCCCGCCCCACCGAGCGGATCAACTCGTCGCCCGCCGCGAAGCCGGCCCCGTCGTTGACCTGCTTGAAGTGGTCGACATCCAGCCAACTCAGCGCGAACGCCCGCCTGTCCACGATCCTCCGGTCCACCTCCCCGGTGATCGCGTCCGAACCGGGCAGCCTGGTCAGCGGATTGAGCCCCGCGGCCTCCTCCACCCGCGTCTCCGCCAACGTCCGCACCAGATCCGCGAGTCGTACGGCGCCCACGCACCGCCCGTACCGGTCGACCACCGCCACGTCGTCCGACGTACGGTCCCGGTCGCCGACCGCGACCACGTCCAGGACCTCCCAGGCGGTCGCGTCGACGCCGACCGTCCGCGGCACGTCACCGAGCCTGGCGGCGGGCCGGTCGGCGTACAGGGCATGCCCGTAGCGCCCCGACATGGACAGCAGGAAGCGGGACCGGTGCACCGACCGGACCGGCACCCCGTCCCGGTCCACGAGCACCACCCCGGAGACGTCCGGCGAGCCGGTCAGCAGCGCCCGCACCTGACCGGCGGACGCCGTGTCGGGCAGCAGCGCGGCCGGCCGGACGAACTCCCGCACCCACGGCCCCGACGGCGGTGTCGTCGCGAGACCGGGGCCGCGAGGCGGAACGTATACGTCCACCGCCGGAACCCGCGTCGCCGGCGCGAACAACTCGCCCTGCGCCAGCTGCACTCCGGCCGACCGCGCGGTCGCGCACTGCGTCTCGGTCTCGACACCCTCCACGGACAGCAGGGCGCCCAACTGCTCGCACAGGGTCCGCATCGCCCGCACCGCGGCCGGCCGCTCCAGCAGCGACGCGTCGAGCTTCACCAGGTCGGGGGCGAGATCCGTGAGCAGCCGCAGGGGTACGTCACCGTCGCCGACGCCGTCCGCGCAGATCCGGAATCCCTGGCCGCGCAGCTCGGACACCGCCTCCAGGAGCGCTCGTTGGGGCACGTGCGTGTACGGCGGGCCGATGTCGATCGTGATTTCCCACGGGAGCCGTCCCGCCTCGCGCACCGCGCTGTGCAGTGGGGTGAGCCCGCCCAGGTCGGCGAGGGTGCCGGCGAACACGTTGATGTGCAGCGGCAGCAGCGTCTCCTTGCGCGCGGCGGCGCGGACCGCCAACACGGCGAGCCTGCCGTCGAGTTCGGGGTCGCGGCGGGCCTCGGCCAGGATGTCCCCGGTCTCCGGGCGGACGAGGATCTCCAGCCCCGCGACCCCGCCGGTGGTCAGATTGACCACCGGCTGGAAGGCGAAACGGAGAGTGTCCGTGGAGGAGCGCACGGCAGCATGATGACGCTACTGACGTGCGCCCAGGCCCAGTTCATAAGACGTTCACGCAGCCTCGCGGGCCGATCACACCGCGTGCGGGGCCCGCCGCCGCTCACCGCACGGCGAGTACCGCCGACCCGTGTCCGAACAGCCCCTGGTTCGCGGTGAGTCCCACCCGCGCCCCCGCGACCTGCCGGTCACCCGCGTCACCCCTCAACTGCCAGGTCAGCTCGCAGACCTGGGCGATCGCCTGCGCCGGAACCGCCTCCCCGAAGGAGGCCAGTCCACCGCTCGCGTTCACGGGTATGCGCCCGCCCAGGGCCGTCGCGCCCTCCCGCAGCAGCTTCGCGCCCTCGCCCTCGCCGCACAGCCCCAGGTCCTCGTACCACTGCAACTCCAGGGCCGTGGACAAGTCGTACACCTCGGCCAGGGAGAGGTCCTCAGGGCCGACGCCCGCCTCCTCGTAGGCCGCGCGGGCGATCGACGCCCGGAAGGTCTCGTCCGGTGGTGGCACCGCGGCCGCGGAGTCGGTGGCGATGTCCGGGAGGTCCAGCACCGTGTTCGGATAGCGCGGCGTCACCGTGGACACCGCGCGGATCCGCACCGGGTCCGCTGCCCCGTGCCGGCGCGCGAACTCCATGCTGGACAGCACCAGGGCGGCCCCGCCGTCCGAGGTGGCGCAGATGTCGAGCAGCCGCAGCGGATCGGCGACCACCGCGGAGGCGGCGACCTCCTCGGCGGAGACCCGTTTGCGGTAGCGCGCGTACGGATTCAGCGCACCCAGGGCGGCGTTCTTCACCTTCACCTGGGCGAAGTCCTCTGGAGTGTCCCCGTAGAGGGCCATCCTCCTGCGCGCGTACAGCCCGAAGTACGTCGGATTCGTCGCCCCGAGGACCCGGAAGCGCAGCCAGTCCGGATCGTCGTGCCGCTCCCCGCCGGCCGGCCGGAAGAACCCCTTGGGCGCGGCGTCGGCGCCCACGACCAGCACCACGTCCGCGAGCCCCGAAAGGATCTGTGCCCGCGCCGCGTTGACGGCCTGCGCCCCGGACGCGCACGCCGCGTACACGCTCGCCACCCGGGCACCCTGCCAGCCCAGCGCCTTCGCGAACGTCGCCCCCGCCACATACCCGGGATATCCGCCACGCACCGTGTCCGCGCCGACGATCGAGCCGACGTCCCGCCACTCCAACCCGGCGTCGGCGAGCGCCGCCCGAGCCGCCGCAGTCCCGTACTCGACGAAGCCGCGCCCCCACTTCCCCCAGGGGTGCATGCCCGCACCGAGCACCGCCACATCCGCCGTCATGCCGTTACCCCCGCAGGCCGCCAGTGCCAGGTCGTCCAGGTCGTCTCCGCGTCCTCGCTGAGCACACCGGGGACGACCTCCACCTCCATGCCCACCGTCAGATCGGCGACGGTGATCCCGGGAACCGCCTGCCCCAGCACCACGATCCGCTCGGACTCCAGCTCCACAGCGATCAACGCGTACGGTTCCCACGGAAGTTCCGGATCGGTCACATACGGTGACGGTGGCCGGTACCGGCTGTCCGTGTAGGACCAGACCCGGCCGCGCCGCGACAGCGGGACCTCGGCCAACTCGCCGCCCCCACAGGCCGGATTGCGGCAGTGGCCGTCCTCCCGCGGGAAGAAGACCGAGGCGCACGCGGAACAGCGCGTGCCGAGCAGCCGGAAGTCGTCCCCGTCCCCGGTGAACCAATCGGTGACCACAGGTGTGCGTGTCCGTGACAACGTCCCTCCACAGCACTGGATCTGACGGAACGTCAGAAGTGTGCCACGGGCAACGGAAAATGAGCAGGGCGTTTCGGTGAACCATCGAGCCACTTACGGCGTCGTCGTATCGGGAGGGACGGCCGGGGCCCACGGGGGTGGTTCCGGCCGTTTCCCGTTCACGCGCGCGGCCCCCGGAAAGACGCCCTCCGCTTGATCGGATACAGTCCGCCGGGTGTCCGAAACTCAAGCCTCCGTCCCCAACTCCGGGCCGAACAGCCACTGTTCGAGCTGCGGATCGCCCTACGGAGAGGGCGTCTCCGGCTGGCCACGCACCTGCCCGGCCTGCGGCACCGTCGCGTACCGCAACCCGCTGCCCGTAGCCGTCGCACTCCAGCCCGTGTACGACACGAAGGGCACTGCCCTGGTCGTCATCACCCGAACCGTGTCCCCCGCGCGCGGAGGCGTCGCCCTGCCGGGCGGTTACGTCGACGACCGCGAGGACTGGCGGCAGGCCCTCGTCCGCGAACTCAGGGAGGAGACGGGCATCGAGACCGCGAGCCGCGACGTACGGCTCGTCGACGCCATCAGCTCGCCCGACGGGCATCTCCTGCTCTTCGGAGTCCTCCCCGAACGCCCGGTCGAGGGACTGCCCAAGTCCGTCGCCACCGACGAGACGGAGGGCTGGCACCTCCTGCGCCGGCCGGAGGAACTCGCCTTCCCGCTGCACTCCGTCGCCGTCAAAGCCTGGTTCGAAGGCCGGTACATCTGAGCTCAGCCCGCACCGAGCCCTCGTACCCGGACCGGGTAGGACGGCGCGCTCACGCCGTCCTCCAACTCCCGCTCCACGACCACCCGCCGGCCCTCCGAGCGGGCGACGTACCGCTCGATCTCCGGCTCGTCCCACCCGTCGCCCGCATCCGGCACCACCAGCCCGCCCCCGGTACGGCCACGGGCGGGCGCCCACACCTCCAGCTCCAACTCCCCGTCCGCGCCCCGCACCGGCAGTACGGCACCCGCGCGCGCGAGCACCGGAATCCGCGACAACGGGGCGTCGACCAGAATCTGGGCCGGCCCTTCGTAGGCCCGCTCCGTCTCCGTGTCGTACCAGCGCCCTCTGGGCAACTGCACGGCACGCCGGTCCGACCCCGGAACGAGCACCGGCGCCACCAGGAGGCAGTCGCCCAGCAGGAAGGCGTCCTCGCAGTCCCGTAGCGCGCGATCCTCCGGCACGCCCCACCACAGGGGCCGCACATAGGGCGCCCCGGTCCGCCGGGCCAGATGCGCCAGCGTCATGAAGTACGGCAGCAGCCGTCGCCGTTCGACGAGTGCCACGCGCGCGTGCTCCAGCACGTCGGCACCGAACTCCCAGGGCTCCCGACGCCCCGCACGCAGACTCGCATGGGTGCGGAACAGTGGCAGATACGCGCCGAGTTGGAACCAGCGCAGATACAGCTCAGGCGAGGGACTCCCGTCGAAGCCGCCCACGTCCGGACCCGAGTACGGCACCCCGCACAGCCCGAGCCCCATGACCAGCGACAACGAGGCCCGCAGCCCCGGCCAGCCGGTGGCCACGTCGCCGGACCAGGTGCCCCCGTAGGCCTGCATCCCGGCCCACCCGGAGCGCGAGAAGAGGAACGGCCGCTCCTGGGGGGCCAGTTCGCGCAGCGCCTCGTAGGCCGCACCGGCCATGCACAGCGCGTACACGTTGTGCGCCTCACGATGGTCGCCGCCCCGCCCGTCCAGGTCGTGCCGGGCCGAACGCGGCAGCGTCGACTCCCCGAAGGCGGCGAAGGAGGTCGGCTCGTTCATGTCGTGCCAGAAACCCGCGAACCCCTGAGCGAGCCGCTCCTGGTAGAGCCCGCCCCACCACTGCCGCACACGCGCGTGCGTGAAGTCCGGGAAAACGGCCTCCCCGGGCCACACGACTCCCCGCACCAGCCGCCCCGAGGCGTCCCGTACGAAGGCGTCCTCGGCCGTCCCGCTGTCGTAGACGGCGTTTCCCGGCTCGGCCTTCACCGCGGGGTCGACGATCGAAACCAGCCGGATGCCGTCCCGGCGCAACTCCTCGGCGAGCACCGGCAGCTTCGGGAAGCGCTCCTGGTCGACGGTGAACACCTGGTGCTCGTCGTAGTGGTCGATGTCCAAGTGGACGGCGTCCAGCGGCAGATCGCGCTCCTGGTAGTCGGCGACGATCCGCCGCACCTCCTGCTCACTGCCGAAGCCCCACCGCGCGTGATGGTGACCCAGCGCCCAGGCCGGCGGCAGCGCGGGAGCGCCGGTGAGCGAGGCCCAGGCGTGCAGCACGCGCGCGGGAGTGCCCACCACCACCCAGCACCGCAGCGGCCCCCCGTCCATCCGCAGCTCGAAAGCCCCGGCCCGGTCGTGCCCGGAACCGGCGCCCTCCTCGCCCTCCCGCAGCGTCACCGTGCCGTCCCAGGAGGTGTCGTGGAACACCAGATGCGTGGCGGCGTCGGCGACCACCAACTGCATGGGCATGGTGATGTACAGCGGATCGTCACCCGGCGCGAAAGCGTGCCCCGGGTCGGTGTTCCACAGCCGGTACGTCCCGTCGCGCAGCCGGGGGCCCGACGCGCGCCCGCCGAGCCCGAAGAACCGGGCGTCCGCCGCCACCTCCGACCGCTGCATCCAGCGAGCCGTGCCGCCGCCCACCGGCTCCCACCAGCGCGGCGGCAGATCCCGGCGCAGCGTCACACCTCCGGGCGTACGCACCTCGACCGCGCCGTGCCGCGACACGGCGACCGTCACGCGCTCCGCCACGACCCGCCAGCCGCCGTCCTTGTCCGGCTCCAGGAGCGCCCGGGGATCCGGCTCGGGGCACCGCCCGCCGAGCGCGTACGACGGCTCGGGACCGGCCCCGTCCCAGCCCCAGAAGACGGCCCCGTTCACGGCGACGGTGATGCGCAGCTCGGAGCGGCTGAACCGGATGACCCCGCCACCGGGCCCCGGCTCCGCCTCCTGCACCGGCCCGGGCACCCGCGCCCGCTCGGCACCCCGCGTGGGCAGCCCGGTGGCATCGGCACGCCTCCTGCGCCATGCGGCCCGTACGGTACGCAACCCCTGCGCCGCCCCCGTCGAACCGACCACCTTCACCGAACGCACCAGGTCACGACCGTCCATGCTGTTCACCCTGCCATTACCGGCCCCGGATAACCGTGTCGTTCAACTGCCGTTCACCCGTGGTGGGACCACATCTTCACGACACGGACTATGTGGGGCGTGCCCTGGTGCAGAAGTCGATCACATGGCATCGTCCGTGTCAGCCGCGTCACGCGCACACCCCCGCCCGTGCGCGACGACGCACACGACGCGCACAGTCCCGGGAGCCGCCCCATGTCGACCGCGAACCCCCTGCCGCTCTGGCAGCCAGATCCGGAACGCATCGCCCAGGCACAGGTCACCAGGTTCCAGTCCTGGGCGGCCGAACACCACGGAGCCCCCGCCGACGGCGGCTACACGGCACTGCACCGCTGGTCCGTCGATGAACTGGACACGTTCTGGCAGGCCGTCACCGAGTGGTTCGGCGTCCGCTTCTCGACCCCCTACGCGCGCGTGCTCGGCGACCGCTCGATGCCCGGCGCCCACTGGTTCCCCGGAGCGACCCTCAACTACGCCGAGCACGCCCTGCGCGCGACGGCGACCCGCGCCGACGAACCGGCCCTCCTGTACGTCGACGAGACCCACGAGCCGAGCCCGGTCACCTGGGCCGAGCTGCGCCGCCAGGTCGGCTCCCTGGCCGCCGAACTGCGCACCCTCGGCGTACGCCCCGGAGACCGCGTCAGCGGCTACCTGCCGAACATCCCGCAGGCCGTCGTCGCCCTGCTCGCCACGGCCGCCGTGGGCGCCGTCTGGACGTCCTGCGCCCCCGACTTCGGCGCCCGCAGCGTCCTCGACCGCTTCCAACAGGTCGAACCCGTCGTCCTGTTCACCGTCGACGGCTACCGCTACGGCGGCAAGGAGCACGACCGCCGCGACACGGTCGCCGAACTCCGCCGCGAACTGCCCACCCTGCGCGCGGTGGTCCACATCCCCCTCCTGGGAACCGACACCCCTGAAGGCGCCCTGGAGTGGTCGTCCCTGACCTCGGCGGACGTGGAGCCAGTCTTCGAAGAGGTCCCCTTCGAACACCCCCTGTGGGTGCTCTACTCGTCCGGCACGACCGGCCTCCCCAAGGCCATCGTCCAGTCCCAGGGCGGCATCCTCGTAGAGCACCTCAAACAACTCGGCCTGCACTGCGACCTGGGCCCCGAGGACCGCTTCTTCTGGTACACGTCGACCGGCTGGATGATGTGGAACTTCCTCGTCTCCGGCCTCCTGACGGGCACGACGATCGTCCTCTACGACGGCAGCCCCGGGTACCCCGACACGGCCGCCCAGTGGCGCATCGCGGAACGCACCGGGGCGACCCTCTACGGCACCTCGGCCGCGTACGTCATGGCCTGCCGCAAGGCCGGTGTGCACCCGGCCCGGGACTTCGACCTCTCCAAGGTGAAGTGCGTCGCCACCACCGGATCACCTCTGCCCCCGGACGGGTTCCGCTGGCTGCACGACGAGTTCGCAGAGAGCGGGGCCGACCTGTGGATCGCCTCGGTCAGCGGCGGCACGGACGTCTGCTCCTGCTTCGCGGGAGCCGTACCGACCCTCCCGGTGTACATCGGCGAACTACAGGCCCCCGGTCTCGGCACCGACCTCCAGTCCTGGGACCCGAACGGCGAACCCCTGGTCGACGAGGTCGGCGAGCTCGTGGTCACCAACCCCATGCCGTCCATGCCGATCTACTTCTGGAACGACCCGGACGGCACCCGCTACCACGACAGCTACTTCGACACCTACCCCGGAGTGTGGCGCCACGGCGACTGGATCACCGTCACTTCCCGAGGCTCCGTCGTCATCCACGGCCGCTCCGACTCCACGCTCAACAGGCAAGGCGTGCGCATGGGTTCGGCCGACATCTACGAAGCGGTCGAACGACTCCCGGAGATCAAGGAATCCCTCGTCATCGGCATCGAACAGCCCGACGGCGGCTACTGGATGCCCCTCTTCGTGCACCTCGCCCCCGGAGCGGTCCTCGACGACGCCCTCCTGGGCCGCATCAAGCAGGCGATCCGCGAACAGCTCTCCCCACGCCACGTCCCCGACGAGGTCATCGAGGTGCCCGGAGTCCCGCACACCCTCACCGGGAAGCGCATCGAGGTACCGGTCAAGCGCCTCCTCCAGGGCACCCCGTTGGAGAAGGCGGTCAACCCGGGCTCCATCGACAACCTCGGACTGCTGACCTTCTACGAGGAGCTTGCCCGCAAACGCGCCTGATCCGCCTCCCGTAGAGGACGATCACCCTCCATAGGTGGCCTCGGACTCGCCCTCGCCGAGCACAGCGGCGAAGTCCGAGGCCAGCCGCACCGCGTCGGCCGGCTCAAGCTCGGCGACGGAGATCCGTACGCCAGGCTCGGACGACAACCGAAACCGCGCCCCCGCAGCGACCCACCAGCCGTACGACCGCAGCCCGTTGACCACGGCGGACTCGTCCCGCACAGGCACCCAGAGATTCATCCCGCTCGCCCCGTGCGCCGCGATGCCCCGCCCGCCCAACTCCTCGCGCAGGGCTTCCCGGCGCAACGCGTACGCCTCCTGGGCGTTCATCACCAACGCGCGCGTGCCGTCGTCCGTCATCAGCCCGTGGACGGTCTCCTGGAGAAGATGACTGACCCAGCCGGACGTCAGCAGAAACCGCCCGTCGTGCCGCGCCAACGTAACCGGATCACAGGCTGCCGCGGCCCACCGCAGGTCGGTGCCGAGGAACTTGCTGACGGTCCGCACATGCACCCAACGCGAAAGCCCACCCGAGGCCAGCGACCACAGGGGAGCAGCCGCTACGGCGGACGCGTGATCGTTCTCCACGACCAGCACCTCCGGCTCATCCCGGAGTACCTCGACGAGCGCGTCCCGGCGCGCGGCCGAGAAGCAACCCCCGTGCGGATTCTGCGCCCGGGGACTGCACACCACGGCGCGCACGCCCGCCCGCAGCGCCGCACGCAGGGCATCGGGACGCATCCCCTCGTCGTCCACGGCGACAGGCACCATACGCAGCCCCAACGCCGTGACCAGATCCAGCAGATGGTGATACCCGGGATCCTCCATGGCCACGGCGTCCCCGGGCCGCAACTCCACGGACAGCAGCCGCGCGATCAGATCCAGCGCACCGTGCGCGAAGGTCACGTGCTCCACGGGCACACCATCGGGCCGAAGCCAGTTCCGTACGGCCTCCTCCAACCGCGCCAGCCGAGGCGTCGACCGGTGGGACCGCGCACCGGGGGAGAGCCGCGAAGGCGGCACCAGGGCCGGCAGGAACGCCGGATCGGGGTGCCCACCGGCCAAGTCCCGCAAGCCGTCCGGGACCCGGGGCGGCCGCCGCGACGCCACCGCCGGAGCCTGTGCGACCACGGTCCCGCCCCGCCCGCGTGTGACGACGATGCCCCGCTGTCGCAACTCCTTGTACGCCGTGGCGACGGTCCCCGGACTCACCCCGAGCTCATCCGCGAGCCGCCGCACCGGAGGCAGCGCGGCACCGGGCCCCAACGCGCCCTCGGCCACGCGCCGTTCGACGGACGCAGCAATCCCCTTGGCCGTCGTACCACTGATCCCATATTGTATTGCCACGTCAATCACTATGTACCAATACATAATTCAACGCAAGGGGGGCCAGTGGTTACGACGCGGGGTGCAGCCGTACGGGCAAAACGCATACCTGGAGGGCGCAACGGCCGCAGAATGCTCGCGATCGCCCTCGTGGACCGCACCGGCAGCGGCCTGTGGGCCTCCGTGTCCGTCCTGTACTTCACCTACGTCTCGCATCTCTCCATCGCCCAAGTCGGCACCCTCGCCGCGATCGCCGGAGCCATCGGTATCGCCGGCGCACCCCTGGGCGGCCGCCTCGCCGACCGGTTCCCGCTCACCCGCGTCCTCGTCGCCCTCCAACTCCTGCGCGCCCTGGCCTCGTTCGCCCTGCTCACCACGGACAACTACGTCCTGCTGATCACCGTCTCGGCCGTCGGTGGCTTCGGCGACCGCGCCGCCAACGTGCTCACCAAGCTCTACGCCACCCGCGTCGCGGGCCCGGACCGCATCCGCTACCAGGCCATCAGCCGAACCGCCGCCAACGCGGGCTGGGCCCTGGGCGGTCTCACCGCCGCGGCCGCACTCGCCGTCGGCACAACCGCCGCCTACCACTGGCTTCTTCTCGGCGACGCCCTCTCCTTCGTCGCGGTCGCTACCCTCACCATGCGCTGCGGCGAACCCCCGTCGCCGCAGCGCACCGTAAAGACGTCAAAGGACGCGCCCTCCGCGAGCAAGCCACCGAACCCCTGGCGCGACCGCACCTACCTCGCGTACGTCGCGACCGAAACCGTCCTCTTCCTCGACGACGCCGTCTTCAAAGTCGGCCTGCCGCTGTGGATCGCCCACGCCAGCGACGCACCGCGCGGCCTCGCACCCCTGCTGATGGTCCTCAACAACGTGATGGTGGTGGCGCTCATCGTCCCCCTGGCCCGCTTCGCCACCACGACGGCCGCCACCCGCAACCTGCTGATACCGCTCTCCGCCGCCTTCGCCCTGGGCGGCGCGACCATGGCCCTCTCGGCCACTGGCGGAGCCGCCACCGCCACGGTGCTCCTCACCGCGTCGGCAGCCGCCTTCACCATGGCGGAAATGCTGCACGCCACCATCTCGTGGGAACTCTCCGTCGCCCTCGCACCCGACACCGCCCAGGGCGCCTACCTCGGCGTGCACGGACTCGCCCAGTCCACCCAGCGCAGCATCGGCCCACTCGCGGTCACCGCGGCCATCGCCACCGGCCCCCTCGGCTGGACGGTCTTCGGCGCAGTCATCGCTCTGACCTGCATGATTCAGCACCGTCTGGTCCGCGAACCGCTCGCTCGGACGCCGTTGTCAGTGCCGCCGGTTACTGTGAGTGAGCATTGATCGACTGTGCACAGGGGGAAACATGGCACACACCGACCACCAGACCATGCGACGCGTTCTGCGCCGCGAAATCGCAGGCACCATCGGCCTGTTGACCGACGAGCAGGACTTCCGCGCCATGAGGCGCTATCGCAGCTTCACCTTCGACGACCACACCGCCTACCTCCAGCAGGTGGAAGCCCTCCTCAAGATCCGCGCCTCCCAGGGCAGCCACACCAGCGTGGCCCTCTTCGACCCGCAGGAATACGCCGAGTTCTGCGCCGACAGCGGCCTCGATCCCGACACCCCGTCGAGCCGCACCCGCTTCACGGCCGAACTCGCCGCCACCGGCCCCGCCATGCTCTACGAGGGCCAGCCCCTGGCCGACCTCCTACCGGCCCTGGTCGACGAGGCCGTCCGCCAGGCGACCTGGGAGTACGCGACCACACTCCTGGCCCGCCTCGGCACCTGCGCCTCCTGCGGCGAGGACATCGGCCGCGCGGCCTTCACCCGAGCCTCCGGCCTCATCGTCCGCATCCTCGACACCGCCCGACCCGGAAACCGACACCTCGTCTGCAGCGTCTCAGGACCACCGGAAACCCTCGTCTCCGTCCTCCACGCCGACCAGGACGAGGACGGAACAACCCACCTGGACGACGCCGAGGCCCTCGAATTCACCACGATCCTCGCCCTCGGCCTCGCCACCCGAAGCCCTGGCGGCCTCGTCATGCGCACCACCAGCCCCGACACCACCGACTGCATCTACGGGTGGCGCCTGCGCGGCGACGGCCTGGAAGCCCTGACCGCTGGCGAGGTCTTCGACGCCTACTGCACCGACGTCGAATCCGGCGACCTCATCTCCCCGGAATCAGGCGTCGACTACTGCGTGCCGCCCGACCTCGGAGACCTGGAGCAGCCCCCGGGAGGACACCACCACTGAACACGCCAGGGGCGCCCCACCACTGGTGAGGCGCCCCTGAACCACAGCCGACGGACGGCTTCCCGCTCGAACTACTCGCCGGACAGCACCGCCTGAGCCGCCGCGCGCGCCTCCTCGGCACTGTCGGCGGCCCGGGCGGCCAGCGCGGCCCGCTCACACTGCGCCAGCGTGTACTTCGCCAGCGCCGACCGCACATAAGGAATCGAAGCCGCACCCATGGAAAGGGAGGTGACCCCCAGACCGGTCAGCACACAAGCCAGCAGCGGGTCGGACGCGGCCTCACCGCAGACACCACAGCTCTTGCCCTCGGCCTGCGCCCCCTCGGCGGACATCGCGACCAGGTCGAGCAGTGCGGGCTGCCACGGATCCTGCAGCCGGGACACCGCACCCACCTGACGGTCGGCGGCGAAGGTGTACTGCGCGAGGTCGTTGGTCCCCAGCGACAGGAACTCGACCTCCTGCAGAATCGAGCGCGCCCGCAGCGCGGCCGACGGAATCTCCACCATCGCACCGAACTTGGCCCGCAGCCCGGCCTCCCGGCACGCGTCCGCGAACGCCTTCGCGTCCGCACGGTCCGCGACCATCGGAGCCATGACCTCGAGGTAGACCGGCAACCCTTCGGCGGCCTTCGCGAGCGCCGTCAACTGCGTGCGCAGCACATCGGGGTGGTCGAGCAGCGAACGCAACCCGCGCACACCCAGAGCGGGGTTCGGCTCATCGGCCGGAGTCAGGAAGTCCAACGGCTTGTCCGCGCCCGCGTCCAGCACCCGCACGACGACACGCCCCTCGGGGAACGCCTCGAGCACCTGCCGATAGGCCTCGATCTGCTTCTCCTCGGACGGCGCGTTCTTGCTGTCGTCCAGAAAAAGGAACTCGGTACGGAAGAGCCCCACACCCTCGGCCCCCGCCTCCAAGGCGGCCGGCAGGTCGGCAGGACCGCCGACATTGGCCAGCAACGGCACCTTGTGCCCGTCGGAGGTGGCACCAGGACCCGTAGAAGCGGAGAGAGCGGCCTTGCGCGCGGCTGCAGCGGCCTCCAGCTGCTCCTTCTTCTCAACACTGGGGTTCACAAAGATCTCGCCGGTACTGCCGTCCACGGCGACCACCGTGCCCTCGGCCAACTCCCCGGCCCCCGGCAGCGCCACCACCGCCGGCACACCGAGCGCCCGCGCCAGGATCGCGCTGTGACTCGTCGGCCCGCCCTCCTCGGTGACAAAACCGAGCACCAGAGTCGGGTCCAACAGCGCGGTATCGGCCGGCGCAAGGTCACGAGCAATAAGGACGTACGGTTCGTCGCTGTCCGGAACGCCCGGCATCGGCACCCCGAGCAAGCGGGCGACGATACGGTTCCGCACGTCATCGAGGTCGGCCACCCGACCGGCGAGATACTCACCGGCACCGGCCAGCAGAGCACGGTAGGCGGCGAAGGCGTCGTACACGGCCCGCTCCGCGGTACTGCCGACCGCGATACGCCGTTCCACGTCCGCCATCAGCTCGGGGTCCTGGGCCATCATGGCCTGCGCCTCGAGCACCGCCTGGGCTTCGCCCCCTGCCAGATTGCCGCGCGCCATCAGGTCGGCCGCCACAGCGTCCACGGCTTGGCGGGCGCGCCCCTGTTCACGCTCCGCGTCCTCCACCGGAATCTGCTTGGCAGGCGGTTCCAGAACCGCCGTCCCCATGTGCCGAACCTCGCCGATCGCCACACCGTGGCTCACACCGACGCCTCGCAGCGTTGTCTCCATCTCACCCGTCTCCGATAGTGCGGCGGGTCCCGCCGCCGCGGTGGTTGTCCTGCTCACCGTCATGACGACGGCATTGACGTCACTCCCAGGAGAAGAGACTGTCTCCGGCCTTCACATCGCCGTCCTCGCGGAGATCGGACAGAGCCTCGGCCGTGGCTTCGAGAGCGACGATCGGGCACACCGGGGACTTGCCGGCGGCCTCTACGGCGGCCGGGTTCCAGCGCACGACGCCCTGGCCGCGGGTCACGTTGTCGCCCTTGTTGACGAGCAGCTCGAAGCCCTCGCCATTGAGCTGCACGGTGTCGATTCCGAGGTGAGTCAGCACGCCGTGTCCCTCACCGTCCACGACGACGAAGGCGTGCGGGTGGAGGGAGACGATGACTCCGTCCACGGGGGAGACGGCCTCGGAAGGCTCACGTACGGGGTCGATGGCCATGCCGGGGCCGACCATGGCTCCGGCGAAGACCGGATCCGGCACCTCCGTCAGTCCGATGGCACGTCCTGCGAGAGGGGACGTCACGCTGGTCATGGGAAGCCTCCCAGGGGTGGAAATGTGATGGGGCCGTCACTGTCTGTCCCGGACGGCACACTGAGTAGCAGGGTATGTCATATGTAGTACCGGTTCCGCCTGAGAGGTCCGGCTTAGTGGTCTAGACCACACCTCTAATCGATTTGCACCTGCTCTACGGCCGCATGTACAGTCGTACTCCTGCTTGAGGCCGAGCGACGCGACCAAGCGTCTTTGCTTGGCCTGGCAGCACCCAACTTGTCAGATCCTATCCCGGGGTCATCTTCTGCATGCCTGCAGGACGGTGGTCAGGGGGCCGGAAAAACACTGATAGAGTTTGGAACACCGAAGGGAAGCCCGGAGGAAAGCCCGAGAGGGTGAGTACAAAGGAAGCGTCCGTTCCTTGAGAACTCAACAGCGTGCCAAAAATCAACGCCAGATATGTTGATACCCCGGCCTGTAGAATCTTCTGCGGGTTGGTGGTTCCTTTGAAGAAAACATACAGCGAGGACGCTGTGA
>Ga0307515_10001749_pt1 | contig 48379 bp, 51 predicted proteins | sample 17_EM_MG_FD_194513 | JGI IMG/M metagenome (GOLD analysis project Ga0307515, IMG submission 194513) | Populus trichocarpa ectomycorrhiza microbial communities from riparian zone in the Pacific Northwest, United States - 17_EM | ecosystem: Host-associated > Plants > Roots > Unclassified | place... | reverse complement strand
CAGCGGTCACTCTGTTAGGCCGATTGTGAATGCTCGTCGAGGCGGGGGTGTGACCTTGCAGAGTGGTAGTGAACGCAAAGCAGAAGATGGCAGCCATCCTCGAGCTGTAGTAGAATTATCAACGATCTGCACGCCATCGCTTGGGTAGTAAGCCCGGCGCTGTTGCTCACCAGTAAACAAGTTCGGAGGTCCAGCTCACGGCTTCGATCCCACCGCCGTTTGATAGGCCCTGTGACGAGATGAATGCCATCTTGTGGTGGAGTGTCTTATCTGCTCTTGTGGATAGTTTTGGCGCGAGTTGCAACGAGGCCAACAGCCAGTCGTCGAACTTGTATGCGAATGCATCTTGCAAAGACGTTCTACGCGTGTTTACTGCTGAATATGGGAGCGAGTCGACAAGTGAAGTGCGTTCGTCGGGTGAGATGGAGATCAAGAGCAATGACTGGGACGCTTTAGCGTGCCTTTGTGCTTCTTAAACCGCAGGCTCTGGGATGAGCCTGGTGAGCCTGGATCTCAGGAGAGATGCCACCTGGCATGCATTCTGACCTTGAGAGAGACGTAGCATTATTATTGGACAGCTCCATGGGAGGTAGGGCTTGGGTCGTGACGTGTGACGTGAATAACTCACAGGCCAGAACAACGGATCAATAAGCTACCACCCTCGGAGATTGAGATTTTCCAGCAACATACCTCAACGTACCTCGTTGTCCCCGATCTTATCACTCCATCGCGCATGATGGTCCAAGCGGCTTCTATTCCCATTCATATATCGAAGCAACTAAGATATCAATTTGACTGGTATTTCGAGTACTTTGAGTCCAACTCTCATTCCTCGCCTAGAGAAAGTAGCCGGGTCATCACACCCTCACACCACACAAACGCCAGGATTGGCGTTCCCGCCCTCTAAATTTTCCTTGACAGCTCCAACATCAACAAGACAAGTCTGATCGAGTCGGTGCGGAGATTTCCGCGAGGGCGAATTGTTTGAACGAAGTGAGGGCCGTGACGCGTGAAGTCTCAAGACATGGGTTCGCGGACCGAATGGAAGATTCTAGAAGACACTCATTTTTCCAACAATCGAAAGGTCGCGTACGTACAGTGAATTACGGATAGCTGAGGGTTCAAGACTGAGCAGCTCGGAAGCGGGTGCGTCTGACTGCGCTAACGATGTGTGCGTCCAGATACCCCTCAGAAATAATAATTGGTATCTGGCCCATTAGAGGTAGATTGTATTCGTGATGGAGCGACCCTACATCAACACACACCGCTGCTACAATCCAGTAGCGCGAGAGTTTCACTCTGGTCGAGCCACTGGCAACCGACGGAGACGACGGAAGACCTGGTGTTCACGAGAACGTAGGGGTAGTAACAAGAGCCCATGCACTCACTGCAGAGCAGCGGTTCGTCTGACGGCGGGAGGTCCTTCCTTCACGCGCGGTGTAGCGAAGGGGAGGATCGATATGCGAGCCACGTACAATGCTCCGAGGACGCTGGAATGAGTTCGAAGGCAGGTACATCCCAACGCGACTTGCCATGAGTGCATAATAGGTGAGCGACGAACGACGGCCGTGACCGTGAGGGTCCTCTATTGGGGTGTGGCGCGGTAGTAACGACGGGGCGCTGTCCGGTTTTGAGAGAAGGTGGATCGGAGCAACACGAGACCGACTTCGGAGTCGGTAAACTGATCTAGCGAGATGGCAGGGTTCAGAGAGTGCCAGGCCGGGCTCCCCATAAACGCAGACTGGACGGACGAAGTATGTGCCTCTTCGAGGAGTTTTGGTAGGCGAATCGGGTCTCCATTCCCTCTGGGCTGACTTGTTCGCAAAGCAGACCGAGGCGGGCAGCAGACGGATGACACGTTGCACGCTCAGACTGGTCGGCCAGTTGCAATGAATTCCCGATAGATAAGAATAGGTAAGGACGAGTGAGCGGCTCACACGTCCTCAGTACGCAGCTTCGTTCCCCGTATGGCTCAGGCGTAGAGTAGTGGTCGAACTAGCTTTAGTTCATACATTGACCTATTCAAGGCGTACTTCTGGTTGTCTATCCTAACGAAGCCTCTTTGCGTCCGTTTTCAGACAAAATAAATTAGGTTTCACACCATAGAAAAATGTGGACACAAGTAAGGTATTTCGTCCTCTCCTCTGAATGTCCCCCCAACAGGACTGATGCTAATAGGAGAGGTTTCAATCGACCCAGAAGTCATGGCTGCTGTTGAGCGGCGGTCTGTTGCGTGCATGAGTGAAGCACCGCGCGGGTCTGCGAGTGCATTAAGCGAGGGATAGCGAGAGATTCAAATCAATGTCGAGAGAGACGTATGAGGGTAAGCATGCGAGCGCCAGAGGATTTTGAGGATGAGGAGCCTGGGTTATTTGTCGGTTGCTCGCGGCCCAGGTGCTCTACACTAAAAATTAGTACTAGGATAGTCCATTGGTAAGCGTGTTGAGTTCGTAATGAGACGACGCACCGTTTCCTCGCCCATCTCTTCTATGGCCAGTGGTAGTACCCCACAGAGGTCGGTGGTGACGCCGGAATCTTGACGGTCGCCACAAGCCGAGGACGAATGTGGGTGTATCACGATCTTTCTCGCGGAACGATGGCCGGAATCTACTCCAGTACAGGACATTGACTACAGCGAACGGCATTGACGACTCCTTTCATGCACCAGGTGGAAAAGGCGTATATACACAGGGCCTGCGCTGCGCTTCGGGAGGACGGTCGAGTCCGAGTGGTCATTCGACGGACGAGCGATGGAGATGGGGGTGAGAGTAATAACATCCGCGGAGGCCGTAAACAGGGTATTGCAGTGGAGATCCCTGGCAAGAGACGGAGTACTGCCAGCGTGGTACAAAAGACAGAGGGTACTTCGTTATCTAAGTTGCTAATCCTCGTCGAGGCGGGCGTGCGACCTTGCAGAATGGTTGTCAAAGGAAAGCAGAAGATAGCAGCCACCCCTTAGCTGTAGTAAGATCATCAACGATCAGCACGCCATCGCTCGGATAGTGAGCCTAACGCCGTTGCTCACTTTGGCGGCCCCATTGGTTCACGGAGTCCGATCCTACCGCCGCATGAAAAGGTCTATGACAAGGTGGATATCATCACGCGGTGGAATAATTTCTTTTTGCATTATCCGCGCTTGTGGATAGTACTTGCGCGGGCTGCAGCAACGCCAACAGCCAGTTGCGGCACTTGTACGCGAATGCATCTTGCAAAGTCGCCCTTACACGTGTTTCCAGCAGAATATGGAAGCGAGTCGACCAGTGAGTTGCGTGCGTTCGGTGAGATGGAGATCAACGCCAGAATGTTTTGCCGGCGTCGGCGTGTCTTCGTCCTTAGGCTCTGAGGTGGGTCTGGGTCTCAGGAAAGATCAGAAGATAGCAGCGGCTCTCGAGCTGTGAGCAAAATTACCAACGATCAGCCCGCCATCCCTCTGATAGTAATGTTGCTCACTGGTAAAACGAGTTCGGAGGCCCAGTTCACGGCGTTCGATCCCACCCCCGTTTGAGAAGCTCCCTGACAAGGTGAATGCCACCACGCGGCGGAGTATTATTTTTTTCGTCTTATCCGCACTTGTGGGTAGTGCTCGCGCGAGCTGCAGCAAGACCAACGGCCGGTCGTCGACTTGTACGTGAATGCATCTTGTGAAACGTTCTACGCGTATTTATTGTAGAATATGGGAGCGAGTCGAAGAGTGAGTCGAGTTCGTCGGGCGAAATGGAGGTCAAGAGTAATTGGGCTGCTTGTCTTCGTCCAGTTTCGACCGTAGGCTAAGGCTAACAGCCAGTCGACGCTCGCACTTGTACACGAATGCATCTTCCAAAGGCGTTCTAGGTTTACTGAAGAATATAGGAGCGGTTCTACAAGTAAGTCGCGTTCCTTGGGCGAGATGGAGGACAAGAGCGAGGCCAGGATCCGGATTTTGCTTTGGCTGGTTGGGCCTGGCCCTCAGGAAGATGCCATTACACCCGAGCCCTTGAGAATATTGATACGCGTGACTGTACCAACGAACCACATAATTGGACAGCCCGTCGAAGGTAAGGGGATGGGTGAAATAACTCATGGGTCAGAACAACGGCCGGATGTGTAATGATTGCCGATATTCAGCGCACTGCCACATCGATCGAAATCATGTAATCTGATATATTCCTGTTTCGCTACGATGCACACGCGTAGTGATCACGCTAGGCCACACCTGAGCCGATCTTGGTCCCTGCCTGACATCCTGCCCGATCCCTGCCCGACACCCCACACAAATCCAGAAGAATCCGGTACTCGATGTACATACCCCCGCTTAGCCAGAACCCCGAACGTGATAGGATGAGCTAACTACAACCCTCGAAGATCGGTCAACAATGGATCTCAACCTTCAACCTGGCTGATCTCAATACTCCATCGCACATGGTGGTCAAACGAGCTTCACTTCATACATCGAGGCAACTAAGAAATCTTTGACTGGTCCGGTATTTGCCTCCAACTCTCTTCGATCGTGAAAGTAAAGGGAGGCAGTGTGGATCATCAGGCCGTCCGATGGTCTTTGGCACCTGGACAAATAACAGGAACGACTTTTATAATGACCCACCCAGGAACGGCGCACACAGTATCCCATCAGCCGCATCTTCACAAGTTGTTTAGCGGATGATTCAATCATCATGATTGTCACGAGCGTCCTTTGCGCCCCGTAGTACTCGCGCGAGCTGCAGCGAGGCCAACAGCTAGACGCCGCACTTGTACACAAATGCACCTTGCAAAGACGTTCTTACGCGTGTTTACTGCATACTACGGGAGCGAGTCGACCAGTGAATTGCGTTCGTCAGGCGAGATGGAGGTCAAGGGCGATGCTCACGATAGATAAGAATACGTAGAGACGAGTGAGCGGCTCACGTGTCCTCAGTACCTACGAAATAGTGACTTCGTTCCTGTATGGCCCAAACGCTGAAAGGCGTAGTAGTCAAAACGACTTCCATTCATACATTGAACCATTCAAGATATATTTATGGCCATCCAGTTCAACGTAACCTCATTGTGACCGCTCGTTTTCATAGAACACAACTTTGAATTTACACCATAGAAAAATGTGGACGTCAGTAAGGTCACTCGTCCTCGTTTCTGAACGCTCTTCAACAGGACTGATGTTAATAGAAGAGGTTCCAACTGACCGAGAAGTCATGGCTGCTATTGAGGAGCTGGTTTGTTCTGTACATGAGTGGAGCGTCGCGCAGGTTTGCAAACGTAGTAAGCGAGGGATAGTGAGGGATTCAAAGTAATGTAGAGAAAGAGGTATGAGGGTGAGCATGTGAGCGCCCAGAGGTTTTCGGGGATGAGGATCTTGGGTTATTTGCCGATTGCTCGACGTCCAGGTACTCTGCACAGGAAAATAGTACTGGAATGGTCCATTAGCAAGCGCATTGAGGTCGTGATGAGACGACGCACCGCTCCCTCGCCCATCTCATCTGCATCCAGTGGTATCATTCTGGTGGGGCTACAGAGAGATGGGCGGCAACGGCGGAGTCCTGACGTCTTCCACGTGCCGAGGAAGAATGGGGGTTGATCACGATCTACCTCGCTGAAGAACTGCCGGAATCCACTGCAGTGTAGGGACCTGACTACAGCGAACGGCACTGACGACTTCTTTCATGCACCTGGTGGCAAAGTCGTATATACACGAAGCCTGTGCCGAGTTTCGAGAGGAGGGTGAGAACGAGTCCGAGAGCATGCGCCTCTTTGAAGTTTGCTTGAGGGACGGACATGCGGGTGACAACCACGGGGCCGTGAACAGGGTTTTGCAGTGGGGACCCCTTGCAGGAGACAGAGTGTTGCCAGCGCGGTATGAAAGATACAGGACAGTTCGTCATCTAAGTTGCGAAAGCTCGTCCGCCGCGACCTCGCAGAGTGGTAGTGGACGCAAAGCAGAAGATAGCAGCGGCCCTCGAGCTGTGAGCAAAATCATCAACGATCAGCACGCCATCCCTCGGATAGTAATGTTGCTCACTGGCAAAACGAGCTCGGAGGCCCGGTTCACGGCGTCCGATCCCACCCTCGTTTGAGAAGCTCCCTGACGAGGTGAATGCCACCACGCGGCGGAGTATTATTTTTTTCGTCTTATCCGCTCTTGTGGGTAGTACTCGCGCGAGCTGCAGCAAGGCCAACGGCTGGTCGTCGACTTATACGTGAGTGCATCTTGTGAGACGTTCTACACATATTTGTTGTAGAATATGGGAGCGAGTCGACAGGTGAGTTGGGTTCGTCGGGCCGTCCAGTTTAAACCGTAGGCTCGAGGCGGGCCTGGCTCTCAGGAAACCAGGCACCTGAGATGCACTCTGTCCTTGAGGAAACACTCGTCGTAATTCAACGTGGCATTATTGGACGGCGCTGTCCAAGTAAGGATTGAGTCGGGATGGGTGAATAACTCACGCGCGAGAACAACGGATGAACAACTAAACCCTTCGAAGGGTGATTGAGATTGTCAACTCGTTGACGAGCCTCTGGTAAGGAACACCCAATCGGCGGCGATGATGGGAAATCTGGTGTTCACCAGAAGGCGGGGTTTTCCTTCACGCGCGGCCTAGTGAAGGCGAGGACATGCGAGCCTCGTACAGTGCTTCGAGGACGCTGGAGTGAATACGAAGGCAGGAACATCCATAATAGACGAGCGACGCACGACGGCCGTGACTGTGAGGGTCCTCTACTGAGGAGTGACGACGGGGTGTGTCTGGTTTTGAGAGACGGTGGGTCGAAGGTGATTTGGGGGCAATGTAGCAACACGAGACCGGCTTCAGAGTTGGTAAACTGATCTAGCGATGAAAATTACAATCACGGTTGGCGAGTGTCCTTCGAAATCGGACTGCACATCTGTCATGTGACACCCTTCGACATATTGAACGCACTCACGATGTCGGTCCATCTGCCGGTTCGCACGCCCGCCGTTCTTGTCGTCCCGCTGGTTATCGCTTGCTCGTCGGGGTCATACATGAACCAATAACTATCACTCAGCATACGCTTCCTCGCCCTTGACCTCTGCTTGGGTCTTCGGTCGTCGTCATTGAGGAGATTAGCGAGCCTGTGGCGTCTTGTCTGCTTCGAAGCACGAGGACTTTCTTGAGGCGGCCTCGGGAAACTCGAGGATGCACCCACCAAATTGTCGCTGACCAATGAAGTCATTCGGGGTGCCTATATCAGGCCAAGCGTGGGGAATGGATCGGGCTCAAGTGTGGCGGTCGCCTCTTGCAGTGTTCGCGTTTTTCACCATGGGCAGAAGTGGCAATGCCGCATCGACACTGGCCGCATCTACGACTCCACTCTTACCACGAGAGTAAGGGGGCCGCTAGGAGCACTAGCATCTTCTCACACGCGCACTGCAGCCAACACCCCGTCGGTCATAATTTTCGGCCATATCGCGAAGACACATCCGCATTGTCCACAATCGGCAATACCGTGGCTTGTTCCACCCGACTCCACCATGGTGTGGATACATTGTGATATTCCGCCTGCTCTGGTGACATCGCGTCCATTTCATCCTTTGAAGGCACAACATACCTCATGAAATGTCCTCGCCGACAAGCCAAACTTGGCACGAAGCACAATAGTCAACGCTGTGACGAAATCGGGCAATGCCATGCGTGGGAGCTGACAAGATCGATCTCCCCTGGTCCCATCTCGCCTCCCAGAATTTGCCAAAAACCGTGTCGCACCTTGCAGACTCACCCGCGGACACGGGGTAAGCTCAGGAGCATCAGGAGCATGTCAATGGGGCATCAGCCCCATTCCCTGCCTAATATATGTATCGCCCATTCCTCCCTCTTGCACACCGGTGTCTAAAGGATGGGTGCTGCAGGAGTGGTGCTGCACATGCATGAGCCAGGCGCGGAGAAATTAGAATGAAAGCATGTGCGTGACTTATTCATATTAATTATTTAAACCAGTTTTGTTGTTAGGAATAGAGACTTGCATAAGCATGTAGAAACATTCCAATGTACATACTTCTGACCTCGTTCTAAGCATAATCATTGCAGTGATCAGGCCAGAATTACTCATGTCAAATGTCAAGTTTAAAACTCTGAGCTGGAACAACCTCTTCCATCATAAAACTCCCATCTCTCCCAATCAGCTCCCACTTTCTGTTGGGATTACAATCATAAAAGGTGAAACTCTTCAAAGGAGAGCCAGCAATAGGACGCAGAGTGACGATGGTTTTGAGAACTGACATCAGCTCTGGTTGGAAAGTGGGACTAAAATATTCGATCTGCAGACTCTCCAACCTCGGGCAAAGTACTTCGGGTATATGGTCCTCCCAGATCGGTTCAGAAGTATCCTGTGCATCCATTGGGATAAGTGCCTCAAAGAAGGTGACATATGGATAGCCTAGAAGCCCGTAGTAGAGAACCAAAGTTTCCAGAGCTGGTAACGATCCAAGGATCTTTGGGATATCATTGAAATATGAGGTTCCATCGTCGGTTCTGGATAAGCTCAGAAGCTTCAATCCTGATAGCTGTGCGTTGACTGCAACATACTTTCCCCAGAGGTAATCAGGTTCCTCATGATCATCAACAAGTACTTCCAATTCACGGACCTGTGGAAGTTTCAAACTAGCAAGTCTGGAGAGCGTCGTAACCAATCTAGTGCAGACAGGCATTTCTGTCAACCGGTCCTGTCTTGGTTCGTCCACATCAAAAGCATATACTTCCTGGTATCTCTCAAGCTGATGGAAGGTTTGACTAGCCAAGGGTGACAGACGAGAGGCGTAAACAATAAGAACCTTGAGTGTATGGAAAAGGGATACATCTGGCGAAGATTGTGTGTTTGACCGCATGACCAGGTCTGAAATCCTCATCCTCACTTCTCTGAGGCTATGGAAAGAAAAGAAATAATCAATGGGAAGCTCCAAAAAATCACCAGTTGCAATGTATTCCGACTCCCTAGGAAGTGGAGGGTATTCTAACCCTGTAAGAGAAGAAGAACCATCACCCACTGAAGCCCTGGATAACAGAACTATGCCGAGTGGACTTGAAACCCCAATGAAGGTTCTGTCTCCTTGCAATTCAATATCAAATCTCTCCACTGGTTCATGGACGATCCATTCCTGCAATTCTGACCTTTCACCAAAGCTCAAATGAAATGAGAAAACTTGTTCTTCGGGCAGATATGATGCCACAATAGCACCAAAGGCCGGGATGAGTCCATTTCTTTCTGTGTCTCTCGACCATCGTTTGTAGTGCAGATGAAGCTTCCTCAGTTGCCTACAGAGTGGTGCAATGGCCCGGCTTGATGGCCCTACACTTGTATTACGCCCTCCAGCAGCAAATGCCAGTAAGAATGCACTGCTCAGTGCATGGGGGTTCGAAAGCCCCATCCATAGCTCTTCCAAGGCTGGGGCAAGCCGCAGCGTATAAGCCAGCAGCCACGCATTGCATTTGATCTCCAGATGCAGGCAGGTCAGACGATGAGCAGCAAAAATGGGATGCAAAGCGACAAGCTGGAGATTCCCTCTCCAAGTCCTGCATTGGCCACATTTTACATCCAATCTACCCAGTAGGGGATGATGAAAACGTTCAAGGGTGCCAAGGTTATTGGAGTCATATTTCAGCTTCGAACAAGAAGGCATATTCACAGTCTGGATAGCATCAGCATGATGTGGGAATATGATAGAGCATTCTTTGACAGCAGGAAAGTTCCGGCCTGTCATCCATTGGACAGAAACAGACTTCAGATGCAAGACACGGAGGGTCTGGGTCAGGGGAAGATCAACGGCTGGTTGATAAGTGGGAAGAGAAAGACGATGGGCCTCAAAAATCTCCAGCTTGTTCAGGGATGGGAGGATATCGACAGGATTCTGCATCCTGCCACAACTAAGTCTCACGGTTGTGAGGGATGAGAAGATTTGAAAGTGAGCAGGTTGCACAAGGTGGAGTGCAGCATCAGGGTTCAAGACCTCCATTACAGTAAAGCGTGGGGTAACAGTTGTGGTGATTGTGGTGAGAAGTGGCTCCAAGAAGTTGCCAAGGTCGCAACTTGCGTCGAGTTTGAAGGACTCAAGATTCTGCAAAGGGTGTATAATTTGCAAATCCTTGTATTCTCCAGGAGGTGGAAATGAAAGAAGTGCAAGCGAGCGCCATCTAGATGCTCCCCCTGTTGCTGCCATAAAGCACGCATGAAATTCGACAGGGTTGAAATACAGTTCCTCGTCCCAAGAATATCGCCTACGTTGTGTATCAACAGTCACATCAAGGAGCCATCTGCTCCCAAACCTTTCGACGTCTTTTTTCTCTGTCCAACCATAGATCCTCAATTGAGAGTGAATGCCCGGAGTGGAAAGCATAATATGGCGCCAGTACCGGCACACAAGCATCAAATTCCTTTGAGAGTGTGGATCATCTTGGACAGTGTATAGAAAGATCTCGGAGAATATTTCTACAGGGATAAGGTGGGCTTTGTGACGAGGTGGCGACTGATAGATTTCGTCATATGGCAGTAAATGATCGCTTTTGCCACGAGGCACATGGGGCACCAACTGATGGCGTTTGAAGAAAGTGGACAGGACGAAGGCGGATATGCTATTATTTGGGTCAGGGTAGTACGAGTTGAAGTCAGGCGAATTGAAGTTAGGATTCATGGAGAATGGTCGATATGAGTCTTGGTGGGGTTCCACGATTCAAAAGGGGTTGACTCGAGCGTACTGGGAGATGGCAGGAGTCAGAGAATGCTGGAAGTCGACAGCCCGCTCGCCGCACGGAAAGCGTGTGGCCTGGCCTGAAGGGCAGGACAGCCTTCTCAGACCGAGCTTCCCACAGAATGGACGGGACAAATTATGTGCCCCTCAAGAAGTTTTGGTGGGGCGAATCAGATCTCGATTCTCCCATAGCCCGACTCGCATGCCTTGTTCGCGAAGCAGACCGAGGCAGATAACGAACGGATGACACGCCGCACGCTCAGACTGTTCGGCCAGTTAAAATGCATTTACGACAGATAAGATTAGGTAGGGACGAGTGCCTCAATACGTACGAAATATCGACATCGTTCGCCGTATGACTCAAATGCCGAGAGGCGTAGTAGTCGAACTGGCTTTAGTTCATACATTCACCTATTCAAGATGTATTTCTAGCCATCTAGTCCAGCGGAGGCCCTCTGCGTCTGGTTTTAGACAAAATAACTTACATTGTACGCCATAAAAAATATGGACGTTAGGAAGTCACTTGTCCACTTCTCTATATATTCCACAACATGGCCGATGTTAATCGAAGAGGTTCAAATTGACCCACAAGTCATGGTTGCCATTGAGCTCCTCGACTGTTCAATATGTGGGTGGAGCGCTGCGCGGGCGTGCAGACAGAGTAAGCGAGGGAGAGCGATATATTCCAAGTAATGTAAAGAGAGACGTACGATGGTAAGCAGGCCCGTCCATGCAAGCGCCCAGAGGATTTCGAGGCCGGATCTGGAGCTTGGGTTCATTGCCGATTGCTTGAGGTCTAGGTACTCTGCACAGAAATAGTACTGGTATTGACCATTAGCAAGCATGTTGAGTTCGTGATGAGACGACGCACCGCTCCCTCGCACACCTCTCCTGCATCCGGCGATATCACACCTAAGCCTAATGGCCCCCTCTTCCACGGAGCGGAAGAGACAAATCCGGCTGGTCCGTTGACAGATGAACAGGTACCGGGGTCAGCTGACCGAGAACGCGTGTGGTGCGTGACGGCGTGACGAATATTGGGTTTGAGGCTGGGGCAGCTATATCGAAATGACTTTGCGAACATTGGTAAAAAACATAAATAAATATTAATAATAATAGCTTGGACCCGACCACAACTTCCACGCAGTTCCAAGCGGTAAGTTTCTCTCTGAAGCGCGAATGGTGGTCGCGGGTGCTCGGCTGGGGGGTTACAGCTGACCTCGGGCGCTGGCCCCCTGCCAATTTCTGCTCGTCGTCGCCGTTTTTCGGTCGTCGCTGTCCACGACGCGCTCGAGCCGGTGCTGCCCAGTGCAGCGCTTGGTGTCTGAGCCTTTTTCTCGGGTCCTCCTTTGCCCTCCCGGCCTTGGTCCTTCTGGTACGTCGTCTCCGTCGTCTGCAGTGTTTTTTCCGGTTCTTCTGGCCTTTCACCGGCTGCCTCGCGGTGTTGGTGCGTTGCGCTGCCCGCGGCCACGCGTGGCCGGCCATTCAGTCTTCGGTCCTCTGGATATGCCCTGGGGGTCCTTTTCCGTGAGTTTCTCCCCATCCCTCCACGCTACGCGGCCGGCCTGTGGCTCGCTGCTGACCGCCTTCGGGCATTCCCCTGCGGGTCTAGGCATGGACAGTCGGTTGGGCTTCGCGAGTCCCAGCAGCTTAGAGTGCATGCGACCCGCTGTCCCGCCCCCTAGACCAAGGATTTTACAGCACCATTTGCATAGCCAGCCGTCCCCAAAAGTTGGGGCCTCGGCCTAGCCAAACCGGCCGTCTACAGGGGTCTCCTCTCCCTGCCGGACGTGCCGTTAGGGCATATGGCATCCCCTCCAAGAGCAGAGCTGGGGCGTCTGGAAACAGCGCGCCCCCGTCCCTCTGCTCAAGAGTAGGGACGGCAATGCAGTAATCCGTCGTTTGGACGACGGACGACACCACCGGACGACGTCCTTTCCTTTTCCCCCATCAGTGGCGTGTTGCATCTGTAGGATGCCTGGACATAGCGTGCCCCACCATGGTGGTCCACGGAGCTTGCCCGCTGCTTGCTGGGGTAGACACCGCCCCTCAATTGGTCAGTGCCCCCTCACTTGAAACGGGGTGTGTTCCTGGGGCTGGGAAGTCGGTGCATCGCTGGCGCAGGGTTGCGTTAAGGGCGCCGATGGACCGGCCCTAGGTCTGCCTAGGGAGTCTTTCCCCCACAGAGACGCCACACTCTGTATAATAAATGGCCACGGACTCTTGTCATAACCCTCCCGGCATGCGGGCTTCTGGATGCTGCGGCCTGCAGTGAGGCGCAGCGTGTGCGGAGGCATTCTAATAGCAAACGCTGCGGGAAAAGTGGTGCCCAGTCGCTGGGTTTCCATGGAGGGAGCCTCCGTGCCTTTTGGCACAAGGAGGCGGGTCCCACCCGGCTTGGGAGTCCTTCCCTACAGAGTGCTGGCGCGATACACTCATTCTAAACCGTGCTTGGTGCTGCATCTACCAATAGCAAATGAGAAATGGCTGGTGGCCCTCCACTTGAAAAACGGGATGTGGGGGTCCTCTTTGGGGCCCCTGGCTCATTGCGATCTCCCTCCGGGGGGATTCAGGAGCTCTGGGCGTTGAGAACTGCGCTCACGTTCGCGTGATGGTCAAACACGAGAATAAAAGCTAGTGGCCATGCTCCACTTGAATCCTAGCCAGCGGTTTAACAGATGGCTTTAGTGGACCGGTTCTTCAGGACCCCCACGGATGGAGATGCCGAGCCCGCCCTTTCCAGCTCCTCGGAGTTGTCAGGGAATGATTAACAGCTGCCTCCCTGAATGGCCGGGGCTGTTAGCTGCCTGGGCCCATACCCAGTGAGATGGCGTGGAAGCTCCCAACTCCATGATCGGTCCTCTGGATCTGCCGGTAACAAAAGCGCCCGCAGGCAGTACCTGCGTTATCAATCCTCCTTGCACTGTGGTGGTATCCACACTAAAGCTACCATTGGTTTCTGAGGTTCTGGCTGGCGACGAGTCAGAGCACGATCGTTCCTCTCACCTGCTCTTTCGAGTGGTTGGAATTTTTTACTGACCCCGAGGATATTCCTCTTTTCTTTTTCAGACCACATTTTCCACGCAGTTCCAAGCGATTTGCACACGATACACAGTATGACGACCCCTGCCCAGCGCGCACGAATAGTTAGTGCAGCGGAAGCAATTCTCATCATCGACGAATGCCTCTTCGGGCCTGCCTCGCCCACCAAGCGTATCCGTACGCCCTTCAAGCGATCCCGGAGGCGCCGCTCTGTCGCCCGGGCTTCCCCCCCGCCTATCACCCCTTGCCCTCTCGAGGGAGTGGAGCTCCTGCCGACGCTTGACCCGGTCCCAGCCGTTCAACCAGTATGCGAAGTGCCCGCTACTCCTGCGTGGCAGCCTTCGTTCCACCCTTGGGGTTTCCTCCCGGGCCTCTGCTACTTAGCTGCCGTGCGGGAATGCAACGTTCATGAAGCGGTCCGTGTCCTAGGTTACTACCCCACAGTCTTTGCGCTCAGGAACTCGCCGCTGGTTGAGCAGCGCTACGTGTTCCTCGTTCTCCAGCGCCCAGGCCTCTATCATGTGGTCACCAATCAGGTGCACGGTGCCACGATGCCGCTTTCGGCTCCGGGGCATTATGTTGTCGGCACTCAAATGCCCCGTGCAGGCCCCTCCAATGTCAACCGGGCGCCTCAGCTGGGTCCCTCTGGTCATGGCAACATGTCCTGGGGTAGACCTGAGTCTCCTGAGGCTGCACGTCCCCGCCCGCCCGCATATGGCCCTCCCACTGCCCCAGCTCAGGGGCCGCGGAGCGCTCCGCCCCCCCAGGCAAGAGGGCCTCTACCCCCGCAGAATATCTCCGCGCGAGATGCGCTCCGAGTGGATTCAGGTCCCCCGCAGAAGAGGAACAGAGGGAAGGGCAAGGGGAGGAATAAGTTCATACCCTTTGCGCCCTATTCTACTGACCCTCAGGTCCGCCGACCATCTTCCCCGACGACCAAGTGGAGGGCGGCGATACAGGACCCTTTGGATGACCTCATGAATGGTTTTAGGGCTACGTTGGATGAGTATCCCGCGCTCATCACCAAATCGGCCTGGGGAAAGCTCATGACGTGATTGGGCCTTTTGAAGAGGCAGGACGGCTTTGATAGAAGGGGTTGCATCCCCATTATGCAAGCGGAGTTCAACTCCCTTTTGGAGGAGGTACAAGCCGCGGCGTCGGCACTACAGGAGGAGGAAGGGGCGCGGGAGCAGGCCCTTGCGGACGCCTCCAACGTTCTGGCGGAAATGGCTGAGAGGTATAGGGCCCTTGACCGTGAGATCAATGAGCCTCTCCCCGGAGCGAATATAGTTGCGCTGGAGGAGGAGCGGCGCTCCTTGGGTGCCAGGATCTCTGAGCAGGAGGCGTTGGTAGATAAGATGGATGGCGCGGAAGAGCCTGCCGAGACCGAACACGCGGACGCCCACTCTGTGGTTGCCCCCGAGGTACCTCCTGAGAGGGCGGCCGCTCCCAAACCGTCATACAAGGACCTGTGGCCGGAGACTAATTACCAGAGCCACGCTGAGCGGACGGCTCCCCTATTCCCAGTTTTGACCGGCAAAGTCCCTCTCACTGCCCTGAAGCCTGCCATGAAAGACCAGGTCGACTCAAAGCTCTACCTTCCCCGATCCTTAGAGCTATACACCTGCGAGGAGCTCGCCAAAGTGACCCCGAGAGGAGGTGCGAGGTGGAACAATAGGTACGAGGACCCCCTCAAGCCCGCCAAGTGCTGGTCTTGGTCGGAGTTCGAGGAGCTTTACAATTGACCCGGCTACCACTTCATGTTCTCCCGGGTAGCGCAGCTAGGGCCCATGTTCAAGGATCCTAAGTTGTCCCTACTCCGGTCCAAGCTGGCCCAGCGGTGGCAGTGTGAGGTTCACTTTGAACGCATGAACCCCAGGCAGGATTGGATGTTTTGCACGGTGCCGTCTGGATCAAAAGGGCAGACAGAGGCTGAGTCTTTCGACCTCATTCGTTTGTCTGACACCAACGCGGTTTATGTCATTAGAAGGTTCGCGCCAGGGATTTGGAATGGGTGGTCAAGGGCTCGGTTGCGGATGACACTTCCATCTTCATGCAAATGAGGAAACGACTCTTGGAGTTCGAGACAGGTGACGTCCGGCTTGGCTGGCGGGTGTTAGGTGTCCGGAAAGGCGGCGCCACCTCGAAGTTCCGTGGCACTTTTATCCTGGAGTCTGAAGACGTATACTGGCCTTGGACGATGGACTTCGGTCACAAGCACGGTTCGGTGCCGGACGCCTCACCTCTCCTTAACTTTGAGCCAACCTGGTCAGCTAAGCGGCCGTATGCGTGCCAGTGCTGTTACTCCTCCAACCATTTCACGGCAGAGTGCCCCCTGCCTTTTATGAAAGTTGGAGGTCTCTCCTTGGTCAGTGTTCCCGCTAGGAGTCTAGTCCTGAAGAAGAAGGCGGGAGAGAGGGTGATCGATCTCGAGAAAGCTACATGGCAGCTCCCGATCAGAGTGCCCCCCTCCCCGTCTGTGAAGAGCGCTTCGGCACCTAGGCCTACCCGCCTCCCTAAGCCCCCTGGTGCGCCCCCCGCTCTTTCAGTAGTGGAGGAGGAGGACAGCGAAGAAGATATGGTGATGGCGGATTCAGGTGACGACGCTGCCCCGGTGGAGCCCGAGCCCTCGCGCATCACCGCGCTGTCGGACTTCCTGAAGGGTCGCCTGCTGGGAAACGCCGATCCCAGTGTTGGGCTGACTAGGAGTCTGATCCACTCGGTATGCAAGTTTTTCGGCGGTTCAATACACCCAGTCCTGTACTCCCTTAGATGGGACGGACACCTGCCAGTCGATGTTTCGAATGAAACGCTGGTTGAGGAGTTTACTCGTCCCCCTACGGACTATGCTTTTAGCCCCCCCGGCTGTAAGCCCCTACCCCATGATAGCCATACCACTCTGATGCGAGTTGGTTTAGTCCCCTTAGGCTTACAGCCCCCCTTAGCCTCGAGCGCTGTGCGCCCGGGCGAACTTGCGGCTGGCGAGCCTAGTGCATGTACGTTTGTTACTCCTCCCCGAGCCCTGCGCGGCCGCCCAGATGGGTCTCTTTGGCTGACTTTTTCCCTTAAGCGAATTTTGAGGCACATGCGGCGGCTCCGGCTCCCCCCGGAGTCCAGTATGCCACACCGGCCATCCTGGCAGTCCTAACGCAGTCTCAGACTCATGTAAGCGGCACGGCCACCCCCACAGAGCCATGGGAGGTTCCCCCTGCTGCTCCTTTGGTTAGTGCGCGTTTGCACTCCCCGATCCGCAGATCGCCCTCTCCTCCTGCCCCAATCGCGCATTCGGTTGGCGCCTCCTTGGCCTCTCAAAACAACCCTGCTGTCTTGCGCGACCCTGCTATGGACAAGTACTACGCGCCAGAAGCCGTTCCCCCTCCACCCGCCCAACTCTCTCAGACCACTGCGTACACCTGGCCTGACAGCCTAGTGGACGTCCACCGGGACCCTGCCCAACCCGGCGAGCTGCCTGCCCCGGCTCAGGACGCAGCTTCTGAACCACTGTTTCTCAGCCCGTCGCCTCCGGCGTTCCTCCCCCAGGTTCCAGTCTCTGAACCTTTATTCCTCGTCGCGACCCCTTTGGTTGCCCTCGCCCCGATCCTGGCCACCTCCGCTGCCAAACGAGCTCTGTCGTCCATGGCCATGGGCCGCACGCTGGCAGAAGACCTAATGGACATCGAGGCAGGAGTTCCCCTGCCCACCCTGGAGAATCCGATTCTGCGAAATCCCCTTTTGGAGGGTGGAGACGAGGACGACGCCATCCTGTTTGGGCATATCAAGCCCCTGCAAGGCGACCGTCTCATCCGAATGGCGGGCGTTCTCCCGGAGGATTTGCTGCCCGAACCTCAGCCAACGACCGAGGAACCCACTGTCCGCTTGCCAACCACTGATTCGATTCCGCCTACTCAGGAACCCACATACATAGTGCGAAGCCCCGTGAGCACGTACGACGACCCTTCGTTATCCCAGAGTCTGGCCCACCTGGCCGGCCTCTTCCCGTCAGTTAGCAGCGAAACATTCACATTGGTGCTGAACAAGACGAACGGTGACTTGTCGGCTGCGTCTGCCTGGATGCAATCTGTGGCCGACGTGACCAAAGCCAAGACTGTTCTGGCGGGAGCCTTTCCGGGCGCGCCGATTGCGGAGGTGGAGAGCTCCGTTAGGCTCTGCAAAGGGGATTTCCTGCTGTCGTTTTACTGGTTGTCCAAGGATTATGAGCATACCGCGGAATGGAATGATTTCAAGCAGGTTAGGAGTAAAGGAGTGATGGACGTAGAGTCAGTGGCCCCGGATTTCATTTACGACGACCCTGCTACTGAAGCGTACGAGTGGCAATGGTGGCAGATAGCCGTCTCTGTCCGAAGCCACCGTGTGGCCGACTACCCAGATGTATCCCCGATGTGGGGTGCCTTGGCTAGCGTATCAACAGCTACGAGGGAGATTACGCCCCGGTTCTTGGATTACGTATGCAAGCTAGGGGCGCGAAACACAGACGAGGCTGGCTTTGCGAGGGCGGTCAGGACCTTGAAGGCGCAGCCGGATTTCCGTGTGATAGAAGCGATTGCTGGTCCTGCGGTCCCCTGCGGGCGGGACGACCCTAGGGATGCAGCCACCACGATCCTGCAGGTTCTACTTTCAGATGGGTACATATCCCCGCCAGCAGCTGCATGGCTTGCCATCCGGGTTTCTGGCTCGTCTTCCATGTACTTTGCCATGATGCCCCTCTTCCTGGCTTTCCCGGTAGTTCGGCGGAAGCTGTGGAATGATCGCAACCTCCACCTCTCCGCCTGGACTGCCACCAACATGAAGGCTAGAGGGGGCACCGATAGTCCGACGGGCTCGAGAATAAGCGCCGCAGATGCTAAAAGTGCTTATTCAAGCGTCGTCCCGGCAGCTAAAGGGAAAGGCTTGCACCCACTCTTCTCGACAGTGGCTGGGAAGTCAAACACCAGGGTCGCTAAGAAAGTGCCGACTCGCGTGCAGACTAAGGCGGCAGCGGAGAAAAAGAGGAAAGCGGAGGTTGCGGCTCTCCGCCTCACGAAGAAGGGCGCGGACATAGAAGCCCAGATCGAGGCGGAGCGCGTGCTCATGGAAGAAGAGAAGGAAAGTGAGGAGTAGGTCCTGGCCCTGTTTCTGCGATGACTCGGATGTTTTCTGGCTTGGTTTCCGGTGTGATCTTTTGCCTGATGTCTCGAAGTGGTTTCTGGCTTGGTTCCGGTTTGGTTTCCTTTTTATCTAGCCTTAGGTGCAGGGGTGAGGCGCGGGCCCCGCGTCTGTATGCGCGACGCCTCCTGTGTTGTCTGGCACGACCCTTCGTGCGACAATGATTCTCTGTTTGTGAGTTTTCCTGTATGACCGTACGTTTTTCGCGAATCCTGTGTGTTTTGTACTGGCCCGGTGCCGATAATGGAGAGGTGTGGTCAGCTGCCCCCCCAGCGCGCCTCTCATCTAGCGTCTTTTCTTCTATCAGGTCACCTCCGGGGCACTCCCCCTTTTTAGCTTCATGGACTACAAACTCGCATCTTCAAGACATCCCGCAAAGGCTGTTGGCCACCTGGCTCAGGGCCGAGGGGCTGACGGTGACGGCGGGGGGACAGCGGGTACCCCCCCGGTGGGCGTGGGGGCCATCGGTGTCTCAAACAGCCAGCAACGCGAAAACCCCCTCCTGCCGGCGTCGCAACGGAGCGCCGGTAGAACCAAAGGTAATCCGCGTCCCGATACGACAGCAGGCTCGAGCCCTGAGCCTGAAAGTTGTGCGGGGGCACCTCCAGATGGCTCAGGGACCATGCCGAATGCAAGGTCTCGTGCGCCTCGTATACGTTTGGAGGATAGGAAGTTCAGGTTGGCCACATGGAATATGTGTGGGCGTATGGCTGCTAAGGATGGGAAGTTGGTCCCTAAAGCTCCCTTTGTGGAACAGCTGATGCTTCTGGAGAAGCTGGACCTTTTGGTCCTGACGGAGACCCATGGTGAGGACGTTGGTCTCTCAAGGGGGAGAGTCATCCTGGGAAGCACCTCCCTACCAGAGGCCCGAGCTGGGGTCGCGATTGTGGCCCATTCGGTTGGAGGATGGGCCTGTAATAAACAAGTCACTCTAATTGACGGGTTTGCGCTACTGTTGCACCTGAGTCACAGGGTAAGCAGGGAGTCCTTTTGGCTTCTTGGTGTGTATGCGAATAACACCAAGGGGGTTAACTCCCTGGTGGACTTCTATGTGGAGCTGAGGAAGTGCCTGTCAGCCTTCGTGGCTTCTCTCCCTGGGGGGACGTGGTCCGGTTGTGTAGCTGCGGGAGACTGGAACTTTGTGGAACATCCTGGCGATCGCAGTCCGGTGTCTCCGCCTAATCCGAGGGTGGATCTGTTGCTGGAGGTGTTCTCTGATGTTAGTGCGCTGTGCAGTTTCCGCGACGCCGCGGGTCTTGGACCCTGCCCGAGAGGGTGGTCGTATTCAAAGAACACAGTGCGTCACAAGGTGTTCTCCAGGCTGGATCGGGTGTACATACCCCATAGCGGTTGGGCCGCTGAGCCCCCCTATGTTCTCTCTACGAACTGGTCTGACCACAGAGTGGTGGTGTCGGACTTGATAGTTACAGACCCCACGGTTCAGGTCGCTGTGCCGGCCCCTAGGCTCCCGGACTTGGATGGCTTGAGCAAGAGTAAGACGTTCTGGCCGGGTGTTCTGGTCGCCTGGCAAGATATGGCTCGGGGCAGTAAGATCACGTTGGAAAGGTGGTCGGCTTTCAAGGAGACTGTCCTACGTATAGGGCTGGCGGAGCGCACTTCATTTAGGCGAAAGACAGCCAAGTACTGGAGGGACGCTGTCCGCAGAGAAGAACTCGCCCCAGGCGAGATATGGGATGCGGTCAGAGGTTTGGCACAACACGAGCGTCCACCCAGAAAACAGGAACCGGCACAGTGGAAGGCTGCCATCCCTAAGTATGATGTTCCCCCTGCCCCGCGGGCGTGCTTCCGCCCTAGCCCCTCCTCACCATGGCAGGTGCCGGTGCTTACCAGTCCTCCGAGAGGGGGTGCGGCGCGTGCTGGGCCTGGTGAGACCCAGCTGAGAGCCAGAACGGTGGCTGACATGCTGGACGATAAGGCCTCGTCCCTGCGGCAGAACACTCTCCAGAAGATGCGGAGGATGGCTGAAAAGCACACCTCGGAGTGGTACAATCTTTCCCTGAACAAGGAAGCGGACGAGCGAGGCAGCAGAGCGTCTGTCTCGGTGGCTGGTCTGCGAAGGCCTACGGAGGTATCGGCGCGATCAGACCTACGACACATGGCGAGCGTCTCCAGGGATTATTTCAGAGGGCTGCATAGGCCGGAGCCCTTGGCAGGTGACAGGGCTCGAGCTCAGGATGCTCTTCTTCTTGAAGTTGTTGAGGCTTATGGACGCTTGCCCGGCCCGGTGGACTTCGAAGTGGGGCCTTTCACTGACGAGGAGGTCTTGGCCCTCCAAGATAAAATGCCAAATACCACCCCGGGCCCTGATGGCATCCCGTACGATTTCTGGAAGAGGCTGCGCGCCATGCTGCAGGGCCTCGGTGGTAGCCCCGATCCCCCCCCCGCCTTTTGGAGTGTGTTCCGGGACGTGGCAAACGACGTGCGGGCTCGGGGGTCCTCCAGGTGTGGATTCAAAGACGCTAACGTCAGTCTCTTTTACAAAAAAGGGGACCCGACGTTGGTCTCCAATTACAGGCCAATATCTTCCATGAACACGGATTGTAAGATGTACACTAATTTGGTGAACGCCAGGCTCGCGCCTTGGGCGGTGAGTAAGATTCATGAGGACCAGATAGGTTTTGTGCCTGGTAGGCTCATGAGCAACCATACCCGCCTGGCGCAGGCTGTCGCCCACGCATGCGGCTCCACTGGGACGGCGGGCTACCTGGTGAGCCTGGACCAGGCGAAAGCTTATGATCGGGTGGACCAGAGCTGGCTCCTCCGCGTAATGAAGAGTATGGGTTTGCCCAGGTGCCTGGTTAGCATGATTCAGGATGTCCTGCCCAACTGCCGCTCCCGCGTGCGCATTAACAGTGGGTACAGTGAGTGGTTCAAGTTGAAGAGAGGGGTGAGGCAGGGGGACCCTCTCTCGTGCCTTCTCTTTAATTTTTCGATAGAGCCTCTTGCCATGCGACTGCGCCAAGTTGTCCAAGGCATTAGTATTGGGGGCCTGCGCCCTGCGAAGGTAATGCTGTATGCGGATGATATTAACCTGTTTTTGTCTGCTTCGGATGACGTCCCTCTGTTATCATCGTGTCTGGTTGACACATCGTTCGCGATAGGGTCTAAATTCAACCTTGAGAAGATGGATGTCAAGCCTCTGGGCCCCGAAGCTTTCGTCCAGGCCTGCTTCGATGGGCAGACCATGGGTGGGGCACTGCTCCCGGGAGCGTATGTCCTGCCTCCTGGGGATCCCCTGCGGGTATTGGGGGTCTGGGTGGCCGCCCCTGATCTGGCTGCGCCAAGATGGGCCCAGATTGCTCGGCACAATGCGCGCCTGATGAGGCAGTGGCGGGCCATTGGCGCGTCGGTGCAGAACAGAGCCCTTCTGGCCAAGGCCCTCCTTCAGTCCAGGTGCTACCACCTGTTGGACGGTAATGGCATCCCTTCTTCTACTCTCAGGAAGATGAGCCAGCAAATCCAGAACTTTGTACGGGGCTCCTTCTCCACGATGCCGTTTGATACCCTGGCTGCGCCTTTGAAGGAGGGTGGGTTGAACTGCCCCTCCCTGCTCCATAGGAAAGAGGCTTATGATTTGCGGTTCTTGTCCCATTTGATATCTGGCCCACAGCGGGTCTTATGGAAAGAATGGACCTGGGCGGGCTTGCGGATGGCCTCCTCTACTAACAAGTCAGCCGAGATAACTGGCTTGAACCCTTTCTTACAGAGAGCCTACACGAGGCCCTCCGTGCTTGAGCCCCGGCTGCGGCAGGCATTCATGACAGTCAAGAAGTATGGCCTGGATCTGAGATGCCAGGCTCCTCCCTTGAATGTGAGACGAACTATGCCGGCTTTCTACCACCCTGCTACGCCGCTGGGTGCCTCTCAGCGGAGCGGCAGATGCCTTTTGGTCCACGAGTCGCCCCTGGTGGAGGAGCTGGTCGATGTACGGGATGGCGACGCCGCGTGCCAGCTTTGCCGTACGGCGCGGAGGGCGATTCGCCGCAAGCTGTTCCGCACTAACTGGACACCCAAGCCGCTGGTTAAGACATATAGTAAGTCGGCGAGGATATGGCCTAAGATGAGTGGCCCTCTGGGGTGTGTCCGCATCTTCATGAAGCCTTACTCGCTGCTAGCCCGCCGCACGGATGCTGTACGAACGGCGAGGGGCCTGGGAAGAAGTAATGTCTTGGCTTATGACAACAGCTTCCGGACCGTACCCCTGGCGCAGGAGCCGGCTTGTGGCGGCGTCATACACATCTGGACGGACGGGTCGGCTGTGAATAACGGCAAGGAGAACTGCACCGCCGGTGCCGGTTGGGTTTCGGATCTGGAGATATACGACTGCGTGTCCCTAGTAGGGATTCCTATGACTAACAACATAGCGGAGGTCGCTGCGGTGGCCTTGTGCTTGTCCGCTTGGCAGGGATACAACGTGGTTATTCATACTGATTCCACTTACGTTCTTGGGCTTATGCGCGGCAGTCTGCTAGCCATGGAGAGGGACGGGTGGGGCGACTTCCCCCGGGTAGGGCAGTCTGCCTCCTCCCTCCCTCTTTTTAAGCATGTTCTGTTCCTGCTGCGAAGCCACGCCGGGAGTGTCGAGTTCCTTAAGGCCAAGGCGCATGAAGGTGACGTTTGGAATAACAGGGCGGACTCCCTGGCTAATGAGGGTCGTGTATCGGGCCGACCCTACGACCTATGGACCCTGGCCGTGCCTGATGGTTGGGTGGACCACCAGCCTGTCCTGGCGCATCAGCCCCTCTCGTACTTGACTGACTTGGTGGTCAGGGAATTGGTGATGCCTCCTCTGTCTTCCTGGAAGTCGAGCCCTTTTTGCGATCGATGGGTCGTCTCCATGGCCTGAATATTCGAAATTTACCTGGACGTGGATGCATACGCGCCGGCGGTCTGGACTATCAATGTGCCTATTGGCTTTCGGGAAACCTTGTGGCGAGAAATGAATGGAGCGCAGGCCGTGGGGCACCGGTACAAAGGTAAACACGATCTTCTACGAACGTGCCCTTGTGGCACGGAGCTGTCGCTCGACCACATCCTCATGGGGTGTGTCAGATATAATCTGTCCGCGCTTGAACAAGTAATGCATGACAGGCTGAGGGAGGTGTCCCCTGGGTTATATCACAAGTCTCTGCTCCCGGACTCTTGGAAGCCGTCCCCTTGGTACCCTCTGCTTGCCCTTAGGAGGGTGGAGCAGGATTCGGTCAAGCCGACCAGGACCATGCTCAAGCCTAATAAGGCTTTCTCCGACTCGAGGAGGGCTCGGGAGTGGGTAATTGGTAGCTTTTTCTGGGCCGTGTGGAAGTGGCGGATGAAGGAAGCCAATGAACCTGGCTTCCGTTTTATACCAATGAGACAGGTGGACGCGCTTCGCGCCCTGCTGGTGGGCGGAGACGGGGCGGTTGCTACGGCGGTGCCGGGAGTCAGTGGCGGGCCTCGTCCGCTGGTCCCGGCCGGGGATCTCTCGTTGTTGCCCCCGCCCGTGTCTCACGTTTTGGGTAGAGGTGTTGGCGCAACACCTAGCAAGGAGGATGGGGGCAGTGGTTTGGGGCTCAGTAGGAGAGGGAGATCAATCCTACGGGCCTTGACGGTGCCCGGTGCGCTTTGAGGGGCCTGCGTCTGCCCCCCCTGTTTTGCGTCCGGGGTACGCCTGGGCGAGAGTTTTGCCAGGGGGCCCGTTGCGAGGCCGGCACACCCCGCTTTGGCACATGCCTCGTCGTCTCATGAACCTTTTGGCCGCCCAATGGTTGCTGGTCCCCGGTGTAGAAGCTTGCTCACACCGGTATCACTCCAGTGGTACGGTGGCCAATCTGGGGTCCTGCTTCGTGCTTGTGGTTGCTGACCGCGGGTCCCTGGCGGGTCCCTAAGGGGGACGTTAAACTCTTTAAGGGCGGTCCGGTACGGTGCTCCTCGCCACCCGAGGTGGGGAGCTACCTTGCCCATGTCGGACAGGAGGCCCCCTGCAGGTTTAGCGGGTATTCCCTTGGTGTTTGGCGCCAAGGGCGACCCCCGCACTCCCGGCCTCGGAAGCTTTGGGCTGCAGACTCCTTCGGGAATCCGATGCCTTGAGAAGCTGTCTTGGTGCCTCCAACAGGCGACGGGGTCTTAAACCAGATTCCTGCAGGTGACGGTAGGGAGAGCTCTAGAGAGCAGGTCGGTTCCCTCGTCGGTGCGGGACCCTGGTACAGAAGCTTGCTCGTATCAGTTTGCAGTGCCGCCTCCCTGACCCACCAAAAAAAAAAAAAAAAAAAAAAATTAATAATAATAAATCAAGGATTATTATGTATAAAAATGGGTGACGGCGTGATGGTTGTTGGGTTTGAGGCTGAGCACAGAAGACTCTAACATGTGACATGCAAACTCCGACTCTTGGAGCTTACCTCAACCAGACAACCAGCAGACGCGAAAGGCAAGACGCATCAAGGACCATACCGCAATAGAATTTGTAAGTACTGTGGTGACCCAATGAGTCGGAAAAGTGCAGAAATGTGGGGGAATAGCCGTTAGTGCTTTTTCGCTGCCTTGAATTATTCTAGTGAAAATCTGGCGCTAACCATAATGTATACGCAGGAGCTAGCTTTGCATGGAATGACAAGGAGAAGAGCAAACAAGGCTGGTCTGGAGCGTCCGGAGCATCTGGAGTGTCGTTGTCTGGTCACCTCGCAAGCGGCCTTAGCAGCTCCAGCAGCTCTTGTCATCACTGTTGCCACTTTCCGCCATTTTTATATGTGATAGATTTTATTTATAATTATGAAATATAAAAATCGCTCGTTCGTCAACGCGCCTTCTCAACTGACTGGCCGCAGCCCCAAACGCAGCCTCCACCGTTGGTCGTGTTCCAACATTTTATACACAATAAAAACCCAATGGCCGTCACCCATTTTTATACATAATAATCCTTGATTTATTATTAATAATATTTATTGATGTTTTTTACCAATGTTCGCAAAGTCATTTCGATATAGCTGCCCCAGCCTCAAACCCAATATTCGTCACGCCGTCACGCACCACACGCGTTCTCGGTCAGCTGACCCCGGTACCTGTTCATCTGTCAACAGACCAGCCGGATTTGTCTCTTCCGCTCCGTGGAAGAGGGGGCCATTAGGCTCAAGTGATATCACTCTGGTAGGATACCACGGAAGTCGTTGGTGAACGACGGAATCTTGACGTTTGCCAAACTGGCGACGAATAGGGGTATATCACAATCTCTCTCGCGGAACGATGGCGAGTATCCGCTGCAGTGCAAGGAGTAAGGAATGTCGCGGTAAGGAAAATTTGCGGTAAAACCATGGCAGTGCGGTGCGGTACGTCATTGGTTTCTAGAAAATCGGAACCGCATCTTGCCGCACTTCGGAAAATATTGTATATATTATAGATAATGCTATTCTAGATGTTTCAATGGAAGCGCTGCGCCTGTTAGTTAGTACCGCAGCTTTCCGCAATAGTTTAAGGAAGAGTTCTATCTGATGGACACAAGAAGTGCTCAGTAAGCCCGCAACAATGAGGAATCAGCATGTAATGACATAGATGTTTGTAAGATGATGTTATACATGAGGTATGGGGGTGCGAAGGAAGCAGGTCTGTGGACAGAGAGCTTGCTCAAGCCGGAAGGATGGCAGGTCTAGCCACCAGGTCCTTGCTTCGTAGACCATTGTGTCATTGGATTAAAGTGGTATAAAAATCCTGGGATGAAGAGCCTCCTCATCGATCACCCAGAAACCTCCATTCTAATATGCCTAATAACACAACAATCCAAAGATCCCATAGCCCCGGTGGTGTTGATGATGAACTGGTTGCGCCTCCTAGAGGTCGTGGGCGTGGTCGTGCAACTCGAGCAGCACCAGTTGGTCGCAGTGGTCGGGGTCGTGGGCGTGGCAGAGGCCAAAGGGCTGCACCAATGGGGCAAGAGTGTGAGTTCTGCACTAGGAAAGTGTTTAAGAAACTGATACTCTACAGCTGACAGCGAAGAGCTTGTGCTAGATCCCATTCCAGCACCAGTATCTGGCAGCGGGACCTGCCAAGGCCAGGATGCCACCCCTCCAGAAGACGACGAGCTGCAGAAGGCGAAGAAGTGGTGGGGTGAGTCATAGTTGTACCAAAATGGGACTCAGGCTCACATTTCTTCAGAAAAACAAAGGCCCTCCGCTGACATCTACAAAGGTTTTGCACCAGAAGTGGAGTGGGATCGCCATCCAGAAAAGGGAACGCTTCGGCAGCACTTCAAGTGCCTGAAATGCGGGGAGCTTGTTCCTCGCACCGTCCGAGCAGACCTCCGAAACAATGGCACATCGAGTTTGACCAACCATGCTAAGAAAGTGACTTGCCGTGGGCCAAATTGGCTTGAAGAGATTACAGGGAAGAAGCAGAGATCGAAGAAAATGGCATTAGAAGTTTATGAGAAGGAACTCACACCAGAACAGAAGCGGTATGGGCTCTCTCTCTGCTTTCAGCTTGATATTGACGAACTCTAGGCTGGAGATTGCAAGGTGGTTTGCTGAAAGAGGGCGCCCATTCAATCTTGTCCGCGATGGTGGTTTCCAAATACTGTCTTTGAGTGGCCGAAAAGACCACTGGCTGCCATCTCCTCAAATGGTATCTCGAGATGTTAAGATTGCATTTGGTGCCACACACATGAAAGTTGCTGAGCTACTCCAGGTATGATTGTGGGTCTGTTGTTACACAGTTGAACTCACGTTCCTTGTAGGCACATGTGGGTGGAATCCATGTTGGTGCAGATGCATGGACATCACCCAATCATCGTGCATTCATTGCATTTGTGGCCCAATATGCAGAGGGAGACGAAATAATAGAATTTCTGCTGGATTTTGTTGAGCTTCCAAAGGCACGGGGACCACAACCAGCTTAGTGATCTAGATTTCTAATGATATTGGTTCAGAGTCACAATGGGAAGAATATGGCGCACCTACTGTTCAACATTCTGAAAGAGTTCGGGATAGAGAATAAGGTTTGGCCCTTGACCCACACCTCAGCTGCGACTATTGACCTCCCACCTCTCTCAAAGTTACTCGACATTGTGCTGGACAATGCATCTTCCAATGACACCTTCGTGGATGAGCTAGCAAGGCTCTTGCCTGGTGTCTTCACTGGACAGGCCCAAAGAACATGCTGCTTCCTTCATATTACGAACCTCTGTGCAAGAGCAACCCTCAGTCCATTTGAGCCCCCAAGATCTAAAGCTTCAGCCCCTGGTCCGGGACCTCTCGACATTTATGGTGATGATGAACCCATCCCTTGGCCTCCTGTGATCCCAGCAGAAAACAACAATGACAATGAAGACACTCCAAATAGACGAACTCCAGGACCAGTCCTAGAGCCTGAGGATGAGCTGGATGAAGAAGAAGAGGATCATGATGAGATCGAGGAGGAGATTGCTCATCTCAGTGCACTTGATGCACAGACACTCCGGGATACAGGATTCCCAGTCAGAATGACCCTTCAGAAGGTAAAAACACAGTATGAATATATGTGCTGCTGGAGCTGATCAATGATCCCTTGCAGTTGCGAAGCATTGCTCTTCAAATCGTTCATTCCACTACTGCTATCCAGCCAGTATGGATAGAGCTCATTCAGCGTGAAAACCTCATCAGGGAGCGTCGTAATGCAGCCCTTCCTGCTAATTCTAAGCGCTGCAAGCCCATCCTCCGATTTCGCTTTATGCCACGGGATGTGCGGACACGCTGGAACTCCACTTGTGACATGGTCGAGTTCGCTGTCATGTATTCTGACGTAATCAAGGCGCTTTGTGCAATGGAAGCAAAGCTGCGTCGATATGAGTTATCCAGCACTGAATGGAGGATCGTGAAGGAGTTAGGAGAAGTCCTTACTGTGAGTATTCAGATATAGTATATTAACTATGTATTATTATGTCTAATTCCGGCTTCCAAGGTCTATAAGGGAACTACAAACCACTTCTCTGAAGCTGAGGTCCCACAAATCGCCAATGTTATGCCTTATATGAAGGCTATGTATGACTGCCTCACCAACGATGCTGTAAACAAGTCCTTCCATCATGCAATACGTGCTGGACTGGTTCTTGGCCACAAAACCTTGGAGTGTTATTGGCTCACTCTTGATGAGTCAGAGGCATATCACATTGCTGTCTGTTAGTACAATCCACTAGTATCATATCACCCCACTAACCCCTGTTTGTAGTGATGCACCCGTCTTACAAGTTGAAATACTTTGAGGACTCTGTAGCACCACATGTCACAAAGTTCAGAGGTGGGGTTATAACCGGGTTATAACCCATGTGGGTAATGTCGATTTTCGCCAATAAATAGTATGTAATATTGTACATGAATGTAATGACTTTGTGTTGCTGTTTCTTGGCTGCCATCAACCTGGCAGCTGAGTGTGCTGGCACTTGACCCTGTTCCAGACCAACCATTTCCTGCCAATGCCGCCAACTCAGCTGTGCAAGCTATGTTTCAAGCTGATCAGCACCCGGACAAATACCTGGGAATGGCATCGCCGTGCATGTGAAGCAAAAAACACCCAGCGGCATAAGAAGGTCCTTTTCGAAGCTGCCTTGTTGCGCACTGGTCAATGTAAGCTGCTATGGTAGTTTCGAATGCTGATGAGGACTTTGATATTATGTTTGTAGCTGTCCCTCCTGCTGGTGGTCTGCACTCCAACCCTGCTCTAGCCTCAAGTGCAAATTTGATACCAGATGAAGGTATCTCACAGTGTCCTGATACTGTATACACTCTAATGACATATTCAGATGATGCATCTACAGGCATTGATGGAGGTTTTGAGATTGGCCAAGACATTGACATCCCTGCGGAGCTGCCCACTCCAATGCAGATGCAACAATACATTCAAATTGAGTACCATCCGCACAGCAGGAGGGCAGACACTATCATTGATCTCAGCTCCTCCTCCAGCCTTGTCTCTCCTCACAACTCCTCCCAACCCCAGTCTGCAAAACATTCACACCATTCCCTACTCATCAAGATTTCACATTTGCAGAGCATGTGGTAACATCAAACATGATGAATTCTGATATCGATGGTTTCATAAAACAACTCTGTGGCGGGAAGAATGCATGGGCTGAGAATTGTCGATTCCAGGCCAGGACCGCTCAAACTGTTTGGCAATATCTCAATCAGGCTGCCCACTCATTTGCGAATGTGAGTTGCTTCATAGATTTTGTTATTTTATGCAACTTTTGGCATTACAGTTTCAGGAGCATCGCTTCATGATGCCATACACCTACAGTAATGAGAGAACAGAGAACATGGAGTTCACCATGTGGGCTAAAGATGGAATGGCATGGCTATGAGAGCTAGTTCAGGATCTGATGTTGGCAGATGAGTGGACTTGGTACCCTTTTCGAAAAACTGTTTACTGTGATGGGGCATCATACCACATTTTAGATGAGCCTATGAGTGCCAATGATGCATGGGACTACCAGGTATGGGTGTATTTTTGGTTGTACTGGAGCTAAAATCTCACTATTATAGACTCGACACTTAGCCCCACATCATGTCGACATCAACCTTATTGTGTGGTCAGACAAGACCAACATGGCTCGCTTTACAAATCAAACTGTTTGGCCATTCATTGCTCGTGTTGCCAACCTCCCCAAGGAATTGCGCAACAGAAACAGCAGTTATGCTGGAAATACACTGTTGGCAATTCTCCCAAAGGTATGTAGTTGTATTGTTTCATCATTGGTGTTCTCATCTGTCCTGCAGGTTGAAGTGATTGAGAGTGAGAAAAAATCGACATGATGGGCTCTTTTTGTTCGCAAGGTATACCACAAGGCAATTGAACTGGTACTTGAGTGCTTTCGATCTGCATGTCACCTTGGGTTCTACATGAAATGCTCAGATGGGATCAATCGGACAATCTTCCCCCGATTCCTAATTCTGTCACAGGATTTAGAGGAGGCGTATGTACTGGTGCATAATGGGATGTTGCTTCTGAGATTTCCCAGGTATCTCTCTGCCCTTGTCCATGGTGTCAATTCCCACTATCCATGTGTGCGATGTCTTGTTCCCACTGACCAACAACACAACATTTCCCATGAGGTCCCACTATGCACAAGTGCAGATGCAATGGCTCTGCTGGAACATGCTGATACCCTTCTCAATGAAGGGGATGTAAAGGGCTCTGAGCAGCTGTTGCAATCAAAAGGCTACTATCATATCAAGGTACATGTATAGTACAGATCTTATTGTCGTTACCAACACTTTCCATTAGAATGCATGGTGGAGGCTCCCTCATTTTGATATCTACCATGCACTCTTGCAATAATATCGCCTTTTTCTCCTCCTTTTCCTCTTATTCCGACAATCTCCTTTTCCTCTTATTCCGACAATCTCCTTTTCCTCTTATTCCGACAATCTCCTCTCCCTCCGGTCGCTCCGATACCCTTCCTCCGATCCCGCTCCTCTTCCGCCTCTCCTCTGACCCCCTCATTCCCTTCCCCGCTCCCCGTGACTCATGTTTCATACTATGGACTCTTTCTGATGCTTTCCGATTTGTATCCTGTATTTCCCTCATGCTTGTGTCATTCTCCGCTCGCTACTAGACTTGCTCCGATAGTGTAGGCCCTTTGCCCCGTGTGCTCCACTATTTCCTCCTCGCTTCCACTCCCATTCCACCGCGTTCACATAGCCTCCACCTCACTGCCCGTGTGTAGTTTCCACCTCCACATTACCCCGCCTCTGCTTCTCTCCACTTTTTTTTTTTTTTTTTGTGGGTCAGGGAGGCGGCTCTGCCGCCGACTACACGACATGTCAACTCAGAGGGAATGGTCTCCCGCCCCCTGAAGCCGCAGGTCTGTGGAGTGGCGCCCCGTCGTCTGGCACCGCCTGTTCTCTAGAACTCTCCCTACCGTCACCCGCAGGAATCTGGTTTAAGACCCCGTTGCCTGTTGGAGGCGCCAATACAGCCAAACTGTCACCCCAAGGGTGAGCTGGTCTCCCGGCACCCAAGGGTTGAGCTTCTGTTGACTTCAGAGGCCGGGAGTGTGGGGGTCGCCAGCGGCCGGAGCGACCGAGGAATACCCACTAAACCTGCGGGGGGCCTCTAGTCCGACATCAGTGGAGATGACCCCTGCCTGCGACTGGCAGGGCGCACCTTACCGGACCGCCCAGAAACTGTTTAACGTCCCTCCCTGGGATCCTGCCGTCCGCCCAAGGTGAGCTTAGGCAAGATCCACTATCCCCCACCTTGCGACGGGAGTAGAACCCGCCCCCAGAGGGTGAGGAAAGGGTGATGAGGACGACGTGGGACGACGTGGGACGACGCAATAATGAAGTGAGCATAAACCCACGCTCAAGCGTAGGCATCATCCGTGAGAGCCCGCAGGATCGCTTCTCTCCCAGAGAGGTGGCGCGGGCGCTTGTTCATAATCGGCGCACGGAGAGCGCGCAGTATCGATACACCTTTGCTAGAAAGCCGCTTCCTGGTGTCCTCTCCCAAGAGGTGGGACACGGGTGGAGGCAACCTCGTGAGGTCACCCAGCAAGGGGGCGGAAGCACGGCCAGGCATATTGCTGGGCGGCTCCACGCTGCTCCCGTCCGCAGCGGGCTGCGTCCTCAAGTGTGCTGGGACTGGCTCGGTCAGCGTATCACGCAGCAAGGCCACGCAGTTCGCTGGCACGAAGTTAAAACCCGTATCGTGGATTTCCTTCATGCGCCATTTCCACAGGGCCCAGTAGTAGTTACCTATTATCCATTCACGCTGTTGCCTCGAGCTCTTGAGTTTTTTGAGAATCTTCTTCCGCCCTTTCACTATAGGGTAAGCCGCCTCTTCCAGGGTACCCAGCGCAAGGAGGGGGTACCAAGGCGATGCGCCCCAGGAGTCAGGGGACAGCGTCTTGAAGCTGGAGCCGGGGTGCAATGCGCCCAGCGCCGCCAGCAAGACCGTCATTAGCGGCTGCAGTCTGTAGACGTCGCAGCCCAGGAGGACGTGCCCAAGGGCCATTTCCAGGCCACAAGGGCAGAACCTACCCATATCTGACCTTTCATGTCCCCGTCCGTAGTACCTGTGCCCAAGGACTTGTGCGCCGTTCATTTCCTTCCAGAGCACTTCTTTCAAGCCTTCAGGAATGGCTAGGCGCCATACTTCCTTAATATAACTTCCAGGATCCAGTACCACCCCAAACATACGGCCTAGGGTGACCATCCACCTGTCAGAGAAAGCCTCGAACTTCAGTGTTTTCGCAGGCGTTGCCACCTGGGCGCGCACAACCAGTTTGGTCAGGTAGTCCAGGGGCTGATGGCTGAGAACAGGGGCAGTGTCAACCCACCCGTCCGGTACGAGTAGGGAGTTCAAGTCCAGGACTCTACCCTTCACACGACCCTCATTGGCTAGTTTGTCAGCGAGGTTATTCATGACATCATTTCCGTGGGCCTTGGCCTTCTCAAATCTCAGCCTACCTGTTCTATCCCGTAGCAGGTACAGGAGGGCTCGCAGGAGGGGCGTGGGCGGGCCCCTACTGAAGTGCCGCGGGGCATCACCCCATCCGTCTCTTTCCATGGCCAAGAGGCCGCCTTCCAGCAGCCCCAGGACGAACGTAGAGTCAGTGTGGATGACAATGTGGGCGTCCCGCCAAGCCAATAGGCATAGCACCACTGCTGCTACCTCAGCAACGTTATTGGAGAGAACTGCCCCTGTCAGTGACACGGCATCTTGGAACTGTAGGTCCGAGACCCAGGCAGACCCCGCGGTGCATACGTCCGTACCATTGTCTTTCGCGGACCCGTCTGTCCAGACGTGTATATCTCTCTCGTAGATTATAGACCCCGCTTGCCTGGCGGTCGGTGGCGCAGCAGGCGTGTAGTCAATCATGTGGACCCGCACCTTGGTCTTTTTAAATGCGTCCTTGACGACTCGCCCTGCTATGATCGATTTGGGGGCTGTAAAGATTCTCACGCACCCGAGGGGGCCATCCATGTTGGGCCAGATGTTAGCACTAGGGTGCACATTCGCGGCGCCCAAATTCCTCAGCGGCAACCAACTCGAAGCGTGCACTTGCTCCTTCATGGCCGACACTGTCTTCTTCAAACCCGTTCCCCAAAGGGCCGGGGGGGCGTAAAGGTGGACCACCTTGTGTACCCCGTTCGCTCCGAGGCCCAGCAGCTTCCCAAATCTCTGCGATCCAGGCCTAGGCAGGGCCGGGTGATTAAGGATAGGCGTTTTCATTCACGCTGCGAGGGAGGGGGCAGCGCAGACCATGTCCAGCCCGAACTTTCTGGCAGTCATGAAAGCCTGGGATACCCTACCCTGAAGCAGGGAGGGCATTGTGTAAGCCTGTTGCAAGAAGGGATTAAGGCCCCCGTGCGTGCCGGCTCTGCTGGAGGTCGAAGCCATCTTCAAGTCCATCCAGGTCCATTGCTTCCAGGGTACCCTCTGGTCCCCCGTAACCAGATCACTTAGGAATTTCAGGTCAGCAGCCATCTTCCGGGTCGCGAGGGAGGGCGTATTGAGACCACCTTCCGCCAGAGGAGCTTCCAAGGTCTTGTAAGCCATTGCGGAGAACTTTCCCCTGACAAAGTTCATTATCTTGTTTCCTATCCTTTGGAGCATGTACGGCGGGATACCGTTACCATCCATCAGGAAGTGGCACCTGGAGAGCATGAGTGCCTTAGCCAGAATCGACCGATTCCTCGCAGACGCGCCAATAGCTCGCCACTGTCAGGGTACAAATGTCTGCATTGCTACAGTTAACTACGGGACTGCTAGGGGGTAGCCTACATGATTACAACGTCGCAACCAGATTTAACACAAAAGCATAAACTACTAACCACCCGAGAAACACTACATGGTCAGAGCCGATTCAAAAACCGGGGCTGGCGAGGCCTCACGGCCGGCTACACGTTACCCTGGAAACAACTTATGCGAGCAACCGGATTGTTATTCCGGGCTCACCGACGGCAGATTATTCTGTCCTCTCGGGCCGGAAACAATTTACTATAAAGTTTCCGCCACGGCCCGCCCCGGGATTCCATCCCCGGAGTTTCCTGTTCCACGGCAGGTCGGTTCGGTTTGCCTATCGGCGAGCCTAAGCGATTGGTTAGAACACACGCTCTAGCCGGTTCTAGGCCCGGATCCCCATCCTAACCGCAGTTGCCGTCTCGCCTCAGCAGACCAACGCGAGGCCAGCCAGGGTCACAGGCCCGATCCCACGGAGGAACACCTGGCGGCTCCACAGACTCCCCGGGGGTCACGGGGTGCCAGGGGGCTTCGTTCGCACTGGGGCAGGGAACCCTCATGCACCTGTTCAGGCTATGCGCGTCGCAGGAGTAATGCTGAGACTAACGTCCCGCGCTGGGTCGGCCGAGCCGTTGCCCGACTCACCACGCCGCCTCTTACGACGGTTAGGTGGGGAGCTCGCTGTCCTGCACACAATGTACTTACGTGTTCGGATCGTTTTCAAACGCACCTACGAGTCTTATCGTCGCTTTATCGCTAAAACCCTGGGCTGGACGGTCCCAAAACCAAGGGCGAGGTGCCTGCGTCAGCTCAGGACTCCCTCTCAAGCGCCCTAGTAGTACCCTAGGGTGGACTTACAGCCCGACATGTCAACGACCCCGCCGCATGCCTTTACTGCAGTATCCGCGACGCCACCACAGCGCCGCGGGCCCGGTATCCCCGTTAACTTACAGCTTCCTGCGACCACCTTTAGCCCACTCACAGAGGTGGCGAGCCTCTGTTGCTTGTGAGTGGTTGCCCGGTTGGAACTACATGGAAGTAGTGGTCGGGTCCAACCTCTGCTTCTCTCCACTTTTTTTTTTTTTTTTTTGTGGGTCAGGGAGGCGGCTCTGCCGCCGACTGCACGATAAGCCAGAGAGGGGAGGTGGTCTCCCGGCCCCTGCAGCTGACAGATCTGTGGAGTGGCGCCCCGTCATCTGGCACCGCCTGTTCTCTAGAACTCTCCCTACCGTCACCCGCAGGAATCTGGTTTAAGACCCTGTTGCCTGTTGGAGGCGCCAATACAGCCCTGCTCACAACCACGTGCATGAGTGAGCTGGTCTCCCGGCACTCACGCGTGATGGATTGAGACTCCAAGGCTTCAGTGGCCAGGAGTGTGGGGGTCGCCAGCGGTCAGAGCGACCGTGGAATACCCACTAAACCTGCGGGGGGCCTCCAGTCCGACATCGGCGATGATGACCCCTGCCTGCGGCTGACAGGGCGCGCCTTACCGGACCGCCCAGAAATGGTTTAACGTCCCTCCCTGGGACCTTACCGTCTGCCCAAAGGTGAGCTCAGGCACGGTCCGCTATTCCTTGCCTTACGACGGGAGTAGAACCCGCCCCCAGAGGGCGAGGAAAGGGTGATGAGGACGACGTGGAACGTAGTGTTAGTGAATAGAGGCCGATCCCCTATTATGTGTAGGCATCATCCATGAGGGCCCGCAGAATCGCTTCTCTCCCAGAGAGGCGGTGTGGATGCTCAGTCGCAACAGGCGCTCCGAGAGCATGCAGGATTGACTCACCTCTGCTAGAAAGCCGCTTCCCAGAACCTCTCCCCCGGAGGTGAGATAAGGGGGGTGGCAGCTTTGTGAGGTCGCCCAGCAAGGGGGCACGTACACTGTCAGGTGTGGCGCTGGGTGGCACCATGCCGCTCTCTTCCTCAAGTGGTTGTGTTAGTAAATGCGCTGGGGCTGGTATGGCCAGCGTGTCCCGCAGCGATGCTACGCAGTTCGCAGGCACGAAGTTAAAATCCTCATTGTGGATTTCCTTCATGCGCCACTTCCACAAGGCCCAGTAGTAGTTGCCTATCAACCACTCACGCCGCTGTCTCGACTTCTTGAGTCCTTTGAGTATCTTCTTCCGCCCTTTCACTATTGGGTAGGCGGCCTCTTCCAGGCTTCCCAGCGCAAGGAGGGGGTACCAAGGCGAAGTGCCCCAGGAGTCAGGGGATAGCGTCTTGAAGCTGGAGCTGGAGTGTAACGCGCCCAGGGCCGCCAGCAAGGCCTCCATTAGTGGCTGCAATTTATAGACTTCGCAGCCCAGGAGGATGTGTCCAAGGGACATTTCCAGCCCGCAAAGGCAGAACCGCCCCATGTCCGACCTCACATGTCCCCGGCCGTGGTATCTGTGCCCCAGGACCTGCGCACCGTTCATTTCTTTCCAAAGCACCTCCTTCATCCCCTCAGGAATAGCCAGGTGCCACACTTTTTTAATATAATTTCCAGGGTCCAGTACCACTCCAAACATATGGCCAAGAGTGACCATCCATCTGTCAGAGAAGGCTTCGAATTTCAACGTCTTTGCAGGAGCCTCTGTCCGCGCACGCACAACTAGACTGGTCAGGAAGTCCAGGGGCTGGTGGCATCTGCTTCTCTCCACCTACACTATGCGATGCCACCCACCTCACCGCCTTCCACCTCACCGCCTCCTGCAGTCTTGTAGCCACATGTATGTAGTTTAGGCTTTGTATTTAAGCTCAGACTCAATGAGGGACGTACCTCACTCGACGTCTCGATTATAGACGTTTGTTATTGCGCCCTGCCTCGCTCTCGTAAATCCCGACCCGCTCGCTTGCACCTTCGTCCTTCGGACTCCGGCCCTCAAGCCCGTGTGGATCATTCCCCCGCCCTCGCATGCTAACTCCCACCCGTAGCACCGCAGGGCTAGCCAGCCGGACCGAAACCCCGCTTCAGTCAGCCCCTTCGGAGTTGTACCTAGTCGGAGCGTGTAGTCACCGAGACAGATTGGGCACCCGTTGTGCTTTTGGGCAGTCGCTTGGGAATTAGGTCCGACAAGCCCATAAGCCGTCATACCCATTCCCTCCTCTTCCTTTCGGAGTTTATATTCCCGCCGGCGCGTGTGGACGAGAGGAGAACCCCGCTTCTGTCGGCGCACAGACGAGCCTCAAGATATTTCCGCTTTCTTTGTCTCCGAGTGTCGGTTCCTTTAGGGAACCTTCGGATTGACCGATTCCATCGCAACTCTCCTTCAACATTCTTCATACATTGTGGCTCGGACTCTTTGGGAAACATCTGTGGCCACTGGTACTACAGGTGCTAGATGTACCAGCATATTGACACCTACTCTCTGCAATCGATAACAGGTCTGTAGCAGTACCATGCATTGTATGACCACTTATGGTTTCCAGGATGCGTCAGGTCCCCCAGTTCCCAGGATTACGGCATTTCAGCCAAGTTTCAAACATGAAGTTTGCAGATGGGAATAGTTTTGTGGTGATTATGAAGGTATGATCATTTTTGTCCAGTTAGTGCGTATGCTGATGTCAACAGGTGATTTTACCAGTTCTGGCATTGTTATTTCCACCAGTCTATTGACCTGTTCTCAAAGCCATCCGAACTGTTGCTCTTATTACTATGCATGCTTCCATGAAGGCTCAAACCCCCATGAGGATCGAAACAGGCCGAGAGTTGGTTCACAAGCTCAACACGCAGTTGCTGGTAAGGGGAATGCCCAAAGTAGACTCTGATTTGACAATCAATCACCTAGGATGTCACTGAATGCACTGGGAAGACGTTTGACTTTCCTAAGCTTCATCAACTTCGCCATCTCTTTGATGATATTGAGGCAAAGGGTAGTCCTGAACACATGGCCTGCATGCACAGCGAAGGGTTTCTTTGTGGTCTGAAGGATCACTATGAGAGGTGCAATGGGCGAGATACACTATCTCAGGTATGGACATTTCCTCATGCTGTGCCCAGGTAACATGATCCTTTTCTTTGGCAGATTCTGCATTCTGAAGCACACATTGTTGCTGTGACACGGATTCGGTGGAAGGTTGAGGAAGCTCCAGAAGATGGTGCTGACATTAGACCCGCATCTGTAGATGAAGAGGGCAATGCTGACATTCAAGTCTGACTTGGGGCACCAGACTGTCGATATTGGCTTGAAGAGGTTGAGAAGATGGGCCTGGAGTTTGCTGGATTTATCGAATCTTTGAACAACTGGCTCCAGGACCATGCAGACCTCCCTGATGATAAGGTATTCACTCCAATTTCACTTTCCTCACTTGTAAGTCTCTATTTCGAGTCTGAGTCATACTTTGACAATCATTGTTTTAGATATGGCCATTCAAAATGATCTACCACAACTATGTCTCCTTAGATGACATGACGCCCCAAAGGGACATAATACACTGCTCTGAGAAAGTCTATGGCCATTTTCGAAAAGATTATGTCCTTGTTCCCACCGAACAAGGACAGTGATATGGACAGCTTCTCCTCGTCTTCCAGACAACCTTCATGTCTACCAAACTCAGCCTTGCCTACATCAAGTGGTTCAAATCTGTTGCATATGCTCGCAATGCTCTCACTGGACTGCTTCGGGTGGTTCCTGTTGTTGGTGAGGGTGCATATGGATTCATTGAGCTCCAGTCTATTGAGAGAGCATGTCATATGATCTCGACCTTTGTCCCAGACAATCAGGAGGAGTGTTTTGTCAATGACCTGGTTGATGTGGATATGTATCTTCGACTCAGTGAAAGTGCTATGTAGCTTGGTGCGTTCACCTTTATGTACATCCACTGTGTACCCAATACTGTTCCTTACAACTAGTCCTTGCTCTTTTCCAACTGCATCATCCCAATTAGTTTGTTTGGTTAATGTCGTGTCACATTGGACTTGTTCATCTCCCCTGTTTTGCTTACCTGCCCCTGCCTTATTGTCCTTTCTACTTCCAATCTCATCTACTATCTACATTGATTTCACATGTCCCTTCCTATCACACCAACTCCACAGAGGGCGGTTCAAGTACATTTTTATGACCTCGTCTGCAGGTGCTTCTGGCTAACACTCTCAACATGACTGTAGGAACTAAGGAAGATGCAATTTCATTGCATTGACTTGGAAGCAGAGAACCTCAAGCTGCGTACTGCTCTTGCTGACACCACAAACTTGGCATCCCAACAACCTGGACCTACAAAGACCCAGCAAGAATCAGAAGAGAAAGAAGTCTTGGGCAAGAAATACAGGCCAGTTTTACATTTTGCCAAGCGCCTCCTACTGGTCTGCCTTTGGCTACCTTCTCGTCGGGACATCTCAAACAAGGACTTTGCTGAAGCCACAATAGACAACATGTTTGACCCAGCTAGTGAATGGCAAACACAGACCCCAAGCAATGGAACCCAGATTCAGGGTGTGCTTGTGGACATGGCACCATACTTAGGTGCCAAATGGGACGAAATCATGACTACAGAACACTTTTGGACCTTTGTAAGTCCTGTTCTCAGTGCTCCAGGTTCTTTGCCTTCTAACATTACCTAAAGGTTGCAATGGAATCGGTAATTCCGACGGTCTCCAACAGAGACATGCGAGCGGAAGCTGAAAGAGGAATAAAACAAGAGCTTGAGGCTAGTCCGTTCGCCGACGGAATTAGGTTCTCCACTCGTCCACGCGCGCCAGCAGGAATATACTCTCCAAGGAGGAAGGGGGAAGATGGGGACGACGACTTAGGGGCTTGTCGGACCTAATTCCCAAGCGACTGCCCAAAAGCACAACAGGCGCCCAATCTGTCTCAGCAGCTATGCGCTCCGACTAGGTACGACACCGAAGGGGCTGACTGAAGCGGGGTTTTGGTCTGGCTGGCTAGCCTGGTGGTGCTACGGGTGGGAGGTAGCACGCGAGGGCGGGGGAATGATCCACACGGTCTTGAGGTCCGAGGTCCGACGAGTCGAGGCGAGTGAGCGAGCGAGGGCAGGGCATCAGGATTCTTATCGAGTGAGGCAGGGCGCAATAATGTATGTCTATAATCAAGACATCGAGTGAGGTATGTCCCTCATCGAGTCCGAGCCTAAATACAAAGCCTAAACTACATACATGCGGCTACGAGACTGCAGGAGGTGGTGAGGTGAGGTGGGTGGCATCGCATAGTGTAGGTGGAGAGAAGCAGAGGTGGGGGTAATGTGGAAGTGGAAACCACACATGGGCAGTGAGGTGGAGGCCATGCGAACACGGTGGAATAGAAGTGGAAGCGAAGAGGAAATATAGTGGAGTGCGCAGGGCAGAGGGCCTACACTATCAGAGCAAGTCTAGTAGCGAGCGGGGAATGACACAAGCACGAGGGAAATACAGGATACAAATCGGAAAGCATCAGAAAGAGTCCATAATATGAAACACGAGTCATGGGGAGCGGGGAAGGGAACGAGGGGATCGGAAGAGAGGCAGAAGAGGAGCGGGATCGGAGCGAGGGTATCGGAGCGACTGGAGGGAGCGGAGATTGTCGGAATAAGAGGAAAAGGAGGGGAAAAGGCGATATTATCACAAAGGTCCAGGAACAGCACAAAAGATTCTGCTGCCATGTTGCTTCTAGGATTCGAAGTGAGGCCTCTGTGATCCTTGAATACCTTGATGCTGGAACTGTGCACTATTTGGAGCTTAAAGACCATGCACAACATGCTAAGAGCACATTTTGGAGAGAAATGGGTGGATTTAACCCAGATACAAAAACATACTCTTCTCTTCCGCCAATTCTCTGTGCTGATGGAGATGGCCCTATCTCAACTTGTGGATATCGCTCACCAGCAATTGGATGGGTAAGTACAGGCCCCTTCTTGATGTCATTAACACACCACAGGTGCTGGTTAGAATCATTTGGGGCCCCAATGCTGTCAATAAAACCCTACCACCAGCCAGCCTGATTGCAAAGTCTAATTGGAAAAACTGGGGTATCAGGAAGTTGAATGGTGAAGCACTGGCAGTTGCATTCGTTCTAGTGAGTCCTGGTATTCTACAACCATGGATTCAACTCACTTTGAACCCAACAGACATGGTGGCTGATTTCCGGGGACAAGAACTTTGAGCAGATTAAGGAAGATGGAAAGGTGACAGCAACCTGCATTGACTGGGCAGCTGAATATGGCCACTATCGCAAACTGATGGTAGAGCCACGATCAAAACCCCTCTTCGATGCTGTTCTACAGTACTGGAATGACCGTTTGTTTCCATCAACCAGCCTTGCTGTGACAGAACCCAGTCCGGAGCCTGTCAGAGAACCTGAAGAGCCTGTGCAATACAGTGCCCTTGAGGAGTTCCTTGCAGGTACCAATCTTGCTCAGCTGCCCGTGGTCCCAGCTCAGCAGCTCTTATCATCACAAATCATCCAGGGTGATGTAGGTGCACTCGAAGCAGTATCAAGTCCTCTGGAGGTGGTTGTGGATGCGAACCCTGTGGTGCACATCTATGATCTGGAGGCTGACAATGCTGAGGGTTTCAACAAGATACAATCAGAGCATACCAAGGATGATGACAACCTTCAACCTCCAAAAAAGCGTCAGAAGACAACAGCAAGGACACTTCCTCAGAAGCCAGCCACTCGCAGCAGAGCAGGGAAGGCAAGGAAAGCAAGGAAGGTCAAGAAGTGACCCTAGTTGTAGTTCTGATTGCGTACTACTGCTGCCTTCTTAATTTCTCATTCGATTTTCATCTCACAAAGTTCGGAGGTGGGGTTATATTCATGTAGCTAATGTTGATTTTCACCAATAAACAATCCATAATCTTGTACATGAAGGTAGAGGCTATGTATCACTCTGTCTTGTCTGGCATCAACTGGGTGGCTGAGCGTGCTGGCACTTGACCCTGTTCCCAACCAACCATTCCCTGACAACATCACATACCAAGTTGGTTATGCAAGCCATGTTTAAGCTAATCAGTACCCAAACAAATACCTTGGGACAGCATTGCTGCATGTATGGATGTGAGTGCATTTTCGGACTTTTTTTTTTTTTCTTGCTTGGACTCAACCCAAACCCTGCAGGCACCCTTCATACTTGTAGCTGACGAAAAAACACATCTCCACCAGGTCATCAAGGCTCCCTCAGCTTCTCCAGTGGCTTCACAAGGTGTGCACTGACAACTGCTCCTGTGCACTTGTGCACTCACTCCAAACTAACATCTCTGCATTCTCAAGCTCATGAGCTCATATTTAACTATCAACATACATAGGTACATCCAGTCTCACGCCTGCTACAGGCTGCAAGAGGGTTCCAAATTGAAGCTATGGACCACATACCTGCAAGGTGTGGGTGCATTGCTTTGCACAATGTCCGATTCTGACCTTTGTTTACAGCCCATGGCCAGAATCTCATGCTCCAATATCCCCAGTGTACGCAGCTGGTTCAGGTGGGACTACCAAACCAGCTATGAGCTCTCAGGTTTTCTCTACCTCTGACCACTTCCAGGATGTCGATGTACAACTATCAGTGGCATCCCTTCATGGTTCCTCAGTCTGTGAGTCATTCATTCTACATTGCCGACCTTTTATTGACGATGGGTGTACATAAGCCTTGAACTTCATGCAACATGGCATGCAGCATGCAATGAATCGTGAAGGCAAAGAAGGTTGCACAGTGCGCAGTGAGCCATCTCGAGAGGAGTCGGAACCCATCTGAAGGACATTGAGTGCTATGATTAATTTCTGCAATCTCCTGCCCAACTGCCGGCTTGGTGATAAACACATTGAGGAGAAAGTGGCCAGGTTGATGTCTCGGGCAGATGGCAAATGGACTTCGCATGACCACCGTCCGCCATTCTCACAAATAACCTCAATCCGGTGACCACACTTGGTCTCTGCCACGACTGTCTCTTACCAACACCATGCCACTCCAGCCTGTAAACAACCTATTCGGGGCTGGCTCATCACTGGTCTGTCCCTCTTTCCTGCCACAGTAACCCATAGCTTATGCCATGACTGCTTCAGCGACCAAGAAACAATGTATAGACAACAGTCCACCTCTAATAGATGGTACAAGCCTATCCAATTGTAGCAACAACGAGTATATCATGCTTGCATGCCTTGCTGGTCTGTCTTACTCGATCTACTACCCACCAGCCCTCTTATCCAGTCTAACATAGACCACAGGCGGAAGAAGACAAAATGCTCTGGAACAATGGTCAGTCCAACCCCTCTTCCTCTGTAATTCACACTAATGCCTGACTCAACCTGCATATAGCCCATCTGCCCGCAGTGCTCAGCATCTAACACCCAGTGTACATGGATGGAGACAAAGGATAGGGTCACCAGTATGTACTTATCGTGTTGCCTTCTGTGTATTTTCTACTTACCCCAGCGTGAATATCCAGGTATGTCCAAGAACTCAAAGCACGCCTACTTTATGTGGAGCAACTCTTTAAACAGCATGCACCTCATGTCGAAGTGTTCCCACCAGAGGGTTCAGGTCTTCCATCAGAATTTGCCAAATCTGCCACCAGTTTGGTCAACACTTGTGCTGGTGACGACCCCTCAGGTAGGAATGAAGCAAGAAGAACTAGACGATACACTCCTCATGCATGAAAATGATGATGAGCATGCACCTCTTGCGGAACACTTTGGTCAGATGGCCTTGGACTCAGAAAGTCACCTGCAGTGAGTACTGACATATTCCTATGGCTCGACTTCACATCACTAATCACTTGCCGATGCATTCAGATGGATCAGAGCGCCCACTCCATTGCAGAACATAATCTATCTCCTCCAAAGCATCTCTCCAGGCATGCTTGTCATCCGTTCATACTCTCTGGATGATGTCGGTGAGACCATCGTCACTGATTGTGGTCTCCCTCCTGCTCTTTGGGTCGGAGAGCATATTGAAGACCTCGAAGACATCTTCGGCACTGTCTCCGCCATCAACCTTTATAAGGCCGCAGCCGATCCCTACTGCGCTTATGAAGATGTCGAAAACTCCAATACCCTCTCAGACTCGGGCTCATCGTTTGCCACGCTCAGCTCAGACGAATGGGACAGCTGGGGCCACTCTGACAAGACCCTTCGCAACGAGACAGCTGCATCTAAGGCTGGTTTGTCCTCTCGGATGACTCCGTGCCCAACACTAATGTGCTTTATTTCCCAGCTATACTTGGTTGTGGTAAATTCCAGGCGCTTCCATACGCAGAAGAAGTGGAATAGCCTGAACATGATCTTGCTGACCTTCTCATGGGTGCGCAAGTTTCACAGGAGAATTCTGATGTTCACCTGCCATCAGGTACAAACATACTTCGATAAATTCCACTTTCTTCTGCCCGTCGTTGACAAGCTATCATTCCTACAGCGCTATCGTCTATTTACAGATTTATCAACAGCACGCCCATGATCTTTGCATTCCGTATTGTGGAATGCTTCTTCTGCATGGGCCCTAAGGTCCTGTTTCAAGTTTGGTAAGTTGTTTCCTATTGCATACACTGTGCATCTCTGACCGGCTTTCTAGTCTTGGTGAGCAATCAGTATAGTCCAAGTCTCAAGACTTCTACCAACACTGTTTGCTAGCTACCCTCAAGATCAATGGCGAAAAGTTCCTGCAGGTACAAGATGACGGCCAGTTCATAAAGTGAGGCACCATCACACCCCAGCGAGCAGCCTTTCTGATGCTCGGACAGCTTAATAAGGAGATATTTTGCTTCCTTAGATGACTCAGCCCATCCTAGCTCTTTGGATCCACAGACATGGCAATCATCAACTTCCGAGAGCTCCTCCTCATGGTGTTCCACGAGTTTTCAATCATCACAGATGAGACGATTCAGGCAGAGTGCAAATGAAGATCATCCATGGCATCAAGTTGTTCTCCAAACACGCGGCCATCTGATACTTGTCAACTTTCGAGCAGTTTAGCAAGGATCAGATCAGGCTCATATACGATATGTTATTCAAAGCTGTTTGTGTGGAGCCTCCACCACCTGCTGTTGTCGCAGTGGTATGGAGGGAGAGAATGGATGGCACTCCGACGGAGGAAGCTGAAAGGCCTGAGACACACATCGGCCCAAAGACCTTTAGGGTGTTCTTAGTGGAGATCATGATGTGGATGAGGGATGAGTAGATTATTTCAAATGGGTTCCAGGTGAGGACGAGTGGACAGAGAGGGAATTCTCGGGGCTAATTGAGGGATAGGAACATGTGGGTTGACAGATTGCAGATCATGAGTTTAATACGACTATATTATTCCTGGGATTTGGGGCAACACGGGGCTCTGTCATTCTAGGTACGCCAGAAGGCCAGCTGTTTGGTCATGTATTCACCACAATCATTATAGGACCTCGTGATAGGCTTGGATGGGGTGATTTTCAACAACTTGATGCCAAATATTGAATGGTTCTTCAACCTGTGAGTTTATCTTACCTAGTTTGCCTATTTCTCACTGTCAACAAGCCACGACAAGGACAAAGACGGTTAGCTGACAAAAGACGAAGTCCTGACACTGTCTGAGTCTCTCTTGGTGTGTATAGATTATCCAGCTCTGATATCAGATTAACCTGACAGTGTCTGCAGTTCATTTTCCAGTCAGAAATCGATGACGCATACCTGGGGTCTATCAGCTGATTCATGAGCAATGCCTTCGAGTATGGTGATGCCACGCTTGAACAACCACCGCTATCCCCCATGCCGTTGATCAGTGAACCTGTTTCCGCGAACACAGAGCCCACACCATCATCGATACTGAGTAACCAGCCATACTTGAATATTGTAACATATGCATCTAGTATCCCCTTGACTTTTTTGGTGTTAACCTGATTGTGGCAGCTTCCGAATGGTCGTCCTAGCCGATCCATTGCTCGAATCGATCTTCAATACAGACCTCCCACAGTTGTTCAGGCTCCTACATGTGGAAGATCTTTTGGCTCCGAAACGGGTTCAAGGTGGACTACTGGAAAACATCGGTGGGTTCTTGTCAGGGTTCGTCATTTTCTCATTTATTTTTCTATTGGACATCCCACACATTGGAGTGCAATGTATCATATGAGAATTGATATAAACTATATTTCGTGTTGTATACAATGTCTGCGATACATATCTGAGCATTCCTAACCAGTAATTTCGCCAATATAGCACTCAAATAACCAGGGTTATATATAAGGTTAAGTATCGGGTTATAACCCCAATATAACCCTCTATATAACCCTTCCCACTTTGCCTATAACCCTTTTGGGCGCTAAAAGGGTTATAACCTGGTTATAACCCCACCCTCGAACTTTGGGACACAGGGGTGGATTGAAAAGGCAATCAGTGACCTTCGTAAGGCATTTCAATGCTACTGTGCCATCTTCGGCCTTCAAAGCAGTGCACAGAAGGATGGAGCACCCAAAGATGCAGACATGGACATGGAAGCTAATGATGGGGCAGCCACTGCACAAGGTCCACCATCATCACCACAAAGTTCAGGCAGTAGTGGTGATGAGGAGGAAGCAGGACGAAGGTTACGAGCAAAATTGGTAAGTTGTCAAAATCTCCTTTCGATGCCAATGTTGAGAAACCATCCCAGTATCAGCCTCACAATTTCGCACCCAAGTCACCCATTAAACGCCGCAGTGCAATAATTGACCCCGCATTGGATGAAGTTGGCCATTGGCTTGGCACCAGTCCCTGGATGACAAGCAAGCCGCTTGAGTACTGGAATCTCCAAGAATTGAAGTTGCTATACCCACGTCTACATTTATTTGCCCGTGACTACCTTTCTATGCCAGGCGTGTTGTGATATTGCTATTCAGCATCTCCTTACTCATTCAGATTTTGCAGCCACAACCGTGAGTGTTGAACGCTCATTCAGTCGTGCAAGAATGCACCTCCCATATACCCGCAACCGACTCACTGGGAGGTCAATTCGCGCCTTGATGTGCCTCGGGTCGTGGAGTGAGCTCGGTTGGGTTGATTCCGATGCGCTGACTGCTGAATTCAAGGAGTCTGACCCTGCCCAATTCATTGGAGACCTTTCGGATGAAGGGGATGTGCCTGCAGACTACGATAGTATAGCTGTTCGACGAAGCAACCGTTTACGTGGTGTACAGCCGCCAGTTTAGTCTCTCACCCATTATTGTATGCTCAACTATGTTTAATTATGTCTATGATCTATGTACAAAATTTTTCGGGAGCGCGGTATACCGCGGTTGCTGCGGTTTTTGATTTTTGCGGTGCGGTTGCGGTACTTACCGTACCGCACCGCGACATTCCTTAGCAAGGAGTTGTCCACGGCGAACGGCACTGAAGACCTCCTTCATGCTCCAGGTGGCAAAGGCATATATACACGAGCCCCGTGCTGAGCTTCGAGAGGGCAGTGAGACGAGTCTGAGTCGATGGAGATGGGGACGGACGAACGATGGGGGCGATGGAGATGGGGGTGAGCGAATCGACAGCCGCGGAGGTCGCGAACAGGGTACCGTAGTGGAGATCCCTTGCAAGAGATAGAGTGCTGGCAGTGTTGTACAAGAATGACAGCAGTCACTCTGTTAGGCCGATTGTGAATGCTCGTCGAAGCGGGGCTGCGACCTTGCAGAGTGGTAGTGAACCCAAAACAGAAGATGGCAGCCACCCTCGAGCTGTAGTAAAATTATCAACGATCAGCACGCCATCGCTCGGATAGTAAGCCCGGCGCTGTTGCTCACTAGTAAACAAGTTCGGAGGCCCAGCTCACGGCTTCGATCCCCACCTAGGCCTCGCCCCAAGCCAGTATTTGAATAGAGCAGTTTGAACGTGAGAAACGTCTATTCCAATACTGAAAGCAATACCAAAAACGTACGGCCGTATTATGGCCGTATCCCAGGGCCTTTAG
>Ga0307515_10001748_pt1 | contig 48382 bp, 40 predicted proteins | sample 17_EM_MG_FD_194513 | JGI IMG/M metagenome (GOLD analysis project Ga0307515, IMG submission 194513) | Populus trichocarpa ectomycorrhiza microbial communities from riparian zone in the Pacific Northwest, United States - 17_EM | ecosystem: Host-associated > Plants > Roots > Unclassified | place... | reverse complement strand
AGCTGATGTCAAGGCACATAGCCGGTAGGGCATAAGGCACCCAACTACCTTGTATATATCTCGAGTCTTTCTCCTGCTCTCCAGTCTCTGTATCTTAAGTCTATTCACACGGTTCTCCCCTTTCATATTTTAACAGAGACGACACCTTATCAACCCGAGTGATCTCTAGTGAAGGCTCCACTAATAAGCGAGTAAAATCCCTCGAGTCCCCGTCTCACCCCGAGGTACCGGGTAGACTGGTTTTCCAAGTGCTACTATTTGTACACTCCAGAAGTTCATCTCTAGACTCAAACCTAGTGTACGGCTAATAATATGTGTAACCGACCGCGCATCATCGAGTGGGTAAGTTAAGCGAGAAACGTTTCTGGTCGTGCAGATGAAGAAGTTGCAGAGACCATCACCCACGTAGGAGGAGGGGGCCGGATTGGGTATTTATCTCGCGTAGGGTTAGCTGTTTCCCTGGGAGGTTAGGCGGCATTTAGGCAAGCTGTCAGAAGCACGATGCCATGGTTCTAGTGTTTTGAATAAAAGATGTATAAAAATATACTCCCGGACTATCGCAGGGCTAGACTGGCAGCAAGTTCAGATTCGGGCATTGCCGTAACCCAAATAACGGCAGAGGGCACTGTGCTTCATTTTAAATAACACGCTCCGCCACCCTATGCCGCTACGGAAGGCGGCGATAAGAGAACGCACGGGCTGCTCTTCTAGTGTAACAGAAGCTTCCCTCAACTCCCGTCGCCAACTGGTCATGAAACAACTTTCCGAACTGCTCTTCATGTGCATTTCGTGATTTTGGCGCCGCCTTTTAAACGAATCGATTCATCACAAAACTACTCCCGACTTGATAGCTTAGGGCTCTCAAACCGCCCTCGAGCACTTGCCTAATGGAAACTCGTCCCCCCACTTATACTGCATCATGGCATACAAGGCCCTGGCATATGTTTATACGACTAATGATAAAACAACAATTTGCACTTGAGAATTCATGGGACGTACATACAAATTCACTTGGCATCAAAATGTCACCATCCTTCTCTCGTGCCCAGTGGCAGCGAATAAATCCCACCGACTGACAGCTTACAAAAACATGGCTAGACAAACTAGGAACAAGAGAACCACCATCCAATCCTACTCAGGTCAACATTGCTAAATGACGCGGGTGACAATTCATGAACGTTCCCTCACAGAAGCCCATTAATTTCCATTCGGAATCCGACCACATTCCCATCTCCTCGTTTCAAAACATTAGCCTATATCCGCTGTGACAGAGTGGGGGTCGATGCTTGAAACCAGTTGTGGCTTTGACAGAATTCTCGGAAAGGGAAATGACGATATCCCGATCCTCAGATTCGGGAGGTAGATATAAGGAAAAAGAAAAAGCACACTGCTACATATGTGCAGTTCCAACACTAGACTCCGCCTCATTGTGTTGCAGAGTCCGGGCCCCGAATTATGCCTCCGCTTTTTGGTTGAGGCAATCAAGATGTTCTTAACCTTCGAGTGTTCTAGAATGGTGTTTGACAGTGTGGAGAAAGACACAAGCGAGGCTGGGCTAGTCATGCGATAATATATGCGGCATTGAATTCGACCACATGGAAAAGGAGCGGAATTGAGCAAATTGCCCGAGGTTGTAGCTGCAGATGTCAATCCAGAGTGGTTCTGGTCGTGTGTCAAAGTTTCTCTTAGTCTATGCTAAATATTAAGCGCGGTGCAACGATGCGGTCGATGGAATGTGGGCGAAAAAGTCTGCGGCGCCACCGCAGGCTTGCCTCTCCTTGTTGCGGGCTCTAAGCCGAAGATGAATAGTAACCGCGCAATCAATTGACTATCCCCGCACCAACTCCCACCTCATCTCGCCTTTGCCGAAGATAAAGTGGACCCAAGACTTGATTAAATACTCTCCCAAAATAGGTGATTATGTAGGAATTTAATCGTTATGTTCGCCTATCCTCAACCCATGGCCACGGTGCATATATGTACAAGGATTCTCTGCATCAGAATGCGTTTCGCTACCGTCTTTGCATATGTGAGGAACCATCGATGAAACCGGACAGCTGGGCGTGGGTTGGGGTTTCGGGGTTACCTTCCAAATGTATCCAGGGGATGTTCTCGGAAGCTCGATGGTGAACGAGGGTGCGGTTTTCGTTTCATCGACCTGTCGGTACCGCGATAAATGATTGGAGTCGCCGATGCAAACGACGGTGGTGCTCCGTTAACGTTGAGTAATGCAGATGCAGTTTGTCGCAGCATTGGACGAAAGAGGAACTATGTAGAATATCATATGGCGAAGACACAGTTTCGCCTACTGATGCATTGGTGATCACAACAGCAGCATGCAGATAGCATCAAAAACTGCCGTTCTATCACAAGGTAATGGGAATTGCCTTTCCTGTCAAGACCACAAGCTCAATTATCCCGTTAGAGGTTCTGCCTATCGATAAGCTACAAACGCGAAGAAGAGAACAAAAGCAACGGAGTGCACAACACGGTTTAGGGTGCAACCCCCTACTCTGAGGTGACAGGCTTGGCCGAAAAATGTGTTTCAGTTCTAAGCTAGATGAGCCTCGGTGTCGTTTTCGCTTGCGACGGTTTAACGATCTCCGAATTCTCAAAACCTAACCCAGTTTAGCAAACTGTAGTTATCTCCCAATTGGTATTCCCGGTGCTGTTTTGCCCGTGGCAAGAAACGGTCGGTGTGAATCAGGGAGTATCTTTTTTGTTGCTGGGACTCGGCGCGCGGTTGCATTTCAGGTGAAATAGGAGAAGATTCTTAGAAACCTGCAGAAGGCGATGAGAACATTCTGCTACTTGCTGTTCTGCAGCTTGTAAGCGTAGGAATTCCCAGCTGTGTTTCAGCCACGGCATGAGGTGGCCGCCGAAAGTTCACTCCGCGGAAGCTTGAGCTCGTCGATCGAGTCTAGAAGCCACAAAGCCACACATCACTGACCACACTTCTTACTCACAAAGCAAAGGGGAGCCGAAACAATTCAAAGCCCCGAACATAATTGTGGCGGCAGACGATGGATCCATGTCAGCAGAACCCGGAGAGTGGCGCCGACCCCTCCCTTCGAGAAGAATTTTATCAGCACGGATATTAGCAATTTTGACCCGATTGCGTGGACCCCGCGCTTCGGCAGGCAGAAGTGTTGTTTTCATAGTCAGACCAAGGCTTGTTTTGCCCACACGGTGTTGCAGACTGGCCCTTTGGCTTGCATATTCTGTTGCATTGGCTTAATGCCAGCTAAACATGTTGTTTACTTCATGGTACCGGTGGCTTGGTCTGTTGCTTCACATGTCCCCCTACCTACTGGGCTACCGTCGATATCGCGTAATTGATAATCGATGTAGAGAAGTATCCTGTACAATGACACACCGCTGATCCACGGGTATGCGCATAGACGACCTATGTACCTATACTTATCTCCTAGTCTTTGCTATAGCGCCGAGCTTCCATGCACAACGCAGCACCGTGCAGCAGCAGCGAAAAAGCAAAGCCGACGCAGCGATCGATAAACTGAAACGATCTCCAGTGTTAAGAAACATAGATAAGGTTTTCGCACGCGAAGCGCTATATCAGTGAAAAGTTCGTGTGTGGGACAAGCTGTCAATATTGACGAATTGACGAAGGCTGAACGACATCATCTGTGAAGGCGGCAGGAAAATTAGGCGGCAGCGGAAACAAAAAGAGAAGTATGGGAGCTGTCAAAGTCTCATTCCGTCCTACCACGTTTTGATCTCGCACTCGTGCTGCGAAACGCTCTGCCACCACCAGTGTTCCGTATTCCACGTTCTGACAAGGTTACGTTGGTACGATCGGCTGCTGGGATGATGAACCGCCGTCTTTCCATGCATAAACCAACCCACCCAACCAACTCGACAAATCTAGCGCTGAAGCTGATATATCAGACTACGGCGTCGTCGGTTTAGTTGTACCTCTCCTTTTGCCAAACCAGCCTCTGCTGGACACGCTCACTTTTATTATTGCTCCCCCTTCTGCCTACATTCATTATCTCTCGAGATCTATCTGTCTTTTACTGCTGTGCGGTCTTTACATTTACCAGTACAATTAACAGTCCGATACTATACTATGTCGCCCTATATTGAATCACCGTCCCCGTCGCCCTCACCATCTTCTTCGTGTGCTTCGATTTTAGAGCCACGGCTGGAGAGCGCTCATTCGTTTGTCTTCACCTCCCTTATCTATTGACAAGAAGCTGAATCCACAATGTCAGGCGAAACCAAATTCTCCAAGAGATTGCAAAACGCCAGGGAATAGTCCGGCAGCTGTACGTGATCTCGTTTCCTACACTCTCAGATCTAACGTGCATGCTATAGAGAATGCGACTACATATCATGGCGGCTACCTCCCATCAAGACCACCAAAACTCCTTTCGAGTCCCGCGGAAAAGTCAAAGGCGTGCGAATAAACCTAATTGCACTATGTTCTCCCGGCGCCGCCATCTTCTCCGCTGCAAGATTCACGAACTTCACTGCCACCCCTGAGACTCGATGCGTCCGCGACATCAAACGCCCCTTCTCTTGGAAGGTATACGGTGTCTCTTGCAGCTCCTCAGGGGAGGAAAGGGCCCATTACGTGCGAGTTCAGTTCAGCGATTCACGTAACTGTCTACTGCCTCCTCGTTCAATCCATAGCTAACACCCACAGTCCGCGACTCCCAATTCAAACCCCTCGTAACCCTCCTCGACTCCATCTCCGCCAAACGCCACGTCGCACTCTCTGACATCCACCCCTTCGGACTTGGCGTCGACTTCGGCGTTCCAGCCCCACACTCCACAAACCGCATATTCTGCATCACACACTGCGCCAAGACCACTCCGTTCCTTCGAAAAGTATCCGTCGATTTCGAGATCTTCCTAGGCGCGGAATGGAAACGTGTGGACATGAAGGTGGATCGTCTCGGGTTCGCAGTCTACAAAAGCGCTTCAAAATCCCACATCCTCCTGTCCGACGGGCCAGAGAATATCCATTTCGCCGACGACCCGTATGTCCGCTTTGCGCGGATGACGTTGAGGTTTGGGGAGCGCCCTGAGCGAACGTATATCGACATCGAGCACCCGGGAGGGCAGGAAAAGCCGTGTGAAGTCAACCGCACAAAGAAGGGGAGCATTGTGTACATCCCCGCGGCGCGAGTGCGCACGTGTGATGGTGCGGGGTCGACAAGGAAGCCGATCCGTACGATGGTAAGGTTGTTATTCCACGAGGAGCGGAGTGCAGGGATAGCGTGGTCGCGGGGAGTGGGGGCGACGGCGGCGGCGGAAGCGGAGAAGGCGGCGAGTCTCATCCGGAAAACTACCCGGCTGGCGGCGCGGAATCCGATCGGGATTAAGAGTGCGATACGGGATCGAGATATTTACTCCATGCAGATGAAGGGAGTGGTATCGGAGAGGGGGTACACTGTGACTAATGCCGACGACGGCCACACATTCCAGGCGGATATCCGCGACAAGTTCCGCGAATGCGTAGTATATGCAGCTCCCAGCCTTCGCGCTGGAAGAAACGGTATTGTTCTCATCTCGCAGTCGAGGGATGGGGAGGCTGTGCTACGCCAACATATCGACAATCCAATCTCCCTCATCACCAGTATCACGGCCCGCGGTTTCGGCGTCCCGTGTAACAGCACTCTCGTTCGCGTGAAAGACGGGAGTAGGAGTATCGGGAGGGGGATAATCAGGTACTCATTTAACTACGGTGAGGAGGATGCAGCAGTGTTGATCGACAAGCTGGTAAATCTCTTCACCAGCATCGACGCCTCGCAACTTCTGGCGCTGCAGTCCGCGATGGAACGGAAGCAGCAGCAACGGGCACAACGGAACGCAAGTTCACTTCCTCCCTCGCCCACACCCCGTACTCCCACATCTCCTCACCACACCCGCAGCTCCTCCAACGTCTCCAACGTTTCCACGGTCTCCGGCTACTCGGAACTCTCCAACGTCTCTACCGTTGGGGAGGTCGACTGCGGCCGTGAACCAAGTGATTGGGATATTTACGAAACGCTGCAAGATTGCGAGTTGGAGCCGGATGAAATCGAAGTCACGCTACCGCTGTCGACGCCGGGGAAGCTTCTACGCGCGAAACAGGATTTTACGGCGCGACTTTCCCGAGAGGTCGCTGTAAATCGGGGTGATGTAGTCATGGTCGAGTTTAAGAATAAGTATTGGAGCTTTGTGAGGCTGGTGGATGGGACACAGGGATGGATGCCGACGCAGTTTTTGGATACTGGGAGTAATTGATCGAATGAGGACGGATATCTATTACAGGAATGTGGATGTAGATTATGGACAGTGCTTTGACGCAGTGGTGGGTTTCTTTTGTATTCTCTTTGACTGGTGTAAGCGTTCTCTACCTCTTTTTCTTCTTCATGTTCATACCTTTCTTCTGGAGTATACTCGGTGTTTTGAGGGCTGGGTCCTGTTTTCTTTGAATCCTTTTTTCATATTCATGCACAGAAATGTATGTATCTCTACACCACTTGTGCATTATTTACGCCGATTTGAATAAAGAATAAATCATTGTATCATCACATCAAGTTATCCTTTCTAGTAAGAAGCTTCGGTGACCATCACATTGGGCGAACTCTTCTCCCTTTGTCTCCGCCATCGGGAGGCAGGCCTACATCACATGTTTGTAGTGACATCTCTCCCGCAAGAGTGGCAACAACAATTAGCCAGTTACTTTAGCTATCTTCATGATCACGCTACCGTTTGGGTCTAGAGCCAGAAGAGGATCCAGTTCCGGCCGGTGGCGGGACTGGCGGCGGGGTAACATATTTTTAATCTTTCTAAATTATGACAATCAATTCAACTCTACCGCACGGAAAGAAACTCCGGCGGTGGTTCACTTGAGTTGGAAGTTAATTTCGGCTGCCATTTGTGGTGCAAACGGCATGATCATATAACTCGGGGAGCGCTTTTTTATCGCAAATTCTTATATGTTGGAGGCTGTTGGAATAATATCACTCCAGATCCATAGTGGCCCCTGTTCGTGTTGAATATCTAAATTGTGTTCCGTATTTTTGGAAATACAACTCGCAATAATATTGTCCTAATACGGCAAACCCATAAAACCAGCTCGCCAAAATCTCGACCAAAACAAGCTTCTGACGTCCAATAGCTCAGTTTCAGAACGGAAAAACAGAGCGAACATACCAACTTCCGCTCTCGTTCCCGGATTTTTTTATCAGCCGGCCCCCCAGTACCGCTTTGGGGTGATAATATAAATGTAGCCAACTTTTTTATATAGCTGAAGTTGAATAACTTGTAGAGTAGACCCCACGCGGGTCGTATTCTCCTACAAAGCGTTGCTTGCTGCATGCAACCCCGCGCTCGTCACCATGCAGGTACAACCTTAAAGGGCTCTGGGGGTGCACAGAAGTGCTAAGAGAGGTTCTAGTGTTGGGATCTAAAAGAAGGCTCATGGATTTTTTTGTTTATTGAAGCCGTAATTTATCTAACAAGAGCTGGCAGTCCGGCACTCGTGCTATGTTGGTTTGAACGAAATAAATTACATTGTTGGTTATTAAAAGCCATGGGATTGAAACGACTCTCGGGCCCTACTACGCACATCTCGAGTCGATCCGAGCTGCCGGGACCCTGATGAGGGTTGGAGTTCTACCCCGTCATTGGGTTCATCATAGCGCCGCTCGGTTTGAAAGAGCTTGCTATTGCCATACATATTCCTCCTCACAATTTATATCCCCACCGGTTTGATTTCCCTCAGTGAACCGGCCATCTTATTAGGCAAAAAGAAAGATTTGATGGTGCTCATATATACCCGACACAGGAATTGCGACTCTAATCTAAACTAAGCTGTTTTTGCAGGCTACTGGGAGACTCTGGGGCTTAGGATTCTATATCTAGCTTTGGGTTTGAACTAGACTTCTTTATTATAGGGGGTTTTGGTCCGAATCTTCAAAGCTTATATGCTTGAATTTGTACTGGCGGGGTTACACATCTGGGACCAAACCGTAACGCTATCAGAATGAAATATAATATGGAGGCTAGTCTAAATCCCAAGGAGACGAGAGTAACAGTAAATCACACCCACCAGCTGGAGGATAGATTGAATAGCCGAAGATATTTAAGAAGGGGCGTGCTTGAAATTATTCTTCTGACTTTGTATTGGGAATCTATTCGGTTATCGATAGCTATTGCATTGGCCCTGTACTGTACCAGTAGATAAGATTGGAATGTCACCGACCATCGGCCATTCTTGTTCATAATTGAAAGGTGTCATTTTAGGATGGTTCAGAAACAAATTTGTTTGGTCATCTTGTCATCTCCATTGCGTGGTGGGGGTCTGGTTGTTGACAATCTCTTATGGAGCTGTAGCTTTTCTGACAGACAGACGACAGCGCCATTGACAACCCCCCGGAACACCGCCATTTCCCCGCATACATGTGCATTTAGCGGTCTAATTACCTTTTCCCTAAAGCAGAGGCACAGTTCCACGCTAAGTACCACTCGTCCATAGAATCTACCATCTCAGCTCGGTTCATTCACCGGAATTGTCATTTGACTGCAGCTCATACTCAATACGTGACTTTCTGAGAGGGTCGTTCCAACCCCATCTGTCGATATAGAACTCGCCGGTCTGGGAGGTGATGGGTTTGCGCTGACCAAACTATAGGCGATCACTCGGCGTAGTCGATTAAACCGCACTGGGACTCGATCACTCTACTACTGACAGTTTTATTAGGTCTCTTGCTCAAAATATGGTACTACTATATACAAAACAGCCCTCGTGGTCGGTGGTGGCAATACTTGGCACCAGGTTCATTTTTCCACACCCTCCGAGCGTCGGTCAAGAACGTTGGGATTTCCAGAACTTGGTGAAGTGACAAACGTGAGGGTGAGGGGTTGACTCCGTGTTTGGAGCGAGGATGATAGTCAAGAAGAGCACAGATTGAGGCCGACCATCTGGGGTTTGCGATAGGATGAAGAGTTTCTAGTAATACCTTTCGCGAGCTATAGCCACACACGGTAGGACACGGCAGGATAGCAGTAATATTCCATTGGTGCAAAGTAACTAGCTAGGTAAACACCAGCAAGTTCAGCGGTCTAAGTTTCTCCCGTTTCACCATCGATCACTCGTATTTCTACTCGAACACCTCGACCGTCGTTATTTTTTTTGAGGAGGCGCCACCCAGCAGGATAAAAGTGACAGCCGTACCACAACACATTCATAAGCAAGACTGCGGCTGCAGGGTGACCGTTATGTAGGCGCGCGCTCGCTCGTTCGGGATTCAATGACGCCCAGAACCCAGAAGTGGGTATATCTCCGACGTCTGCATGCACGCACTCAGGTCTCTGCTTATTCATTGCACAACATCTTCAGTGTATGACTGTACTACTCAGATTCTGGGAATTGTCGGATCAGACGCCTCTGGTGCCGTAGAACAGGGTGCTGTAGGACTGGAAGGACAGTTTTGGTTCTGATTCAGACTTTCCACTTGTTTCATGGAATAGCAACTGCAAAGAGTGATCTCGATGGCGAACTGTGTTCTACAGTCCATTCTCTCAGAGTCTCCATTGCGCCAAGTTTCGGCTTGTGTGGAAGTTGTCAGCACGGGTGGACGAATCGGCACTGCAGAAGTGAGCTTTAATGGGCATTGTAATATCTCAGGCTGTGTCTTGTGACCGCCTAATTGTTTTGAAGTGAAAGTACGAAGTCATATTGAATTCCCATATGACGAATTATATCAAATGTGAATACGCTTATAGGGAATTTCTAAAATTCGTCTCTTATGAATTCAGTTTTGAGCTTTTAGAAATTCGCTTAGATGTTATATATTAATAGTACGAAAGTGGGAATTCACTAGTAATTCGCTCGGGTTTAGGTCTAATTAGGAATATACTTTGGTAGATTTCTAAATTCTCATTGATCTAATAGCTATAAAATCTATACTCGAGTACGAGTTCTCATGAATGGTGTCTGTCTATCGATCAGGATAGACTTGGCTCCCAATGCTCTTCCGCCAGGAAGTTTGCACAGTTCACGACTCCCATCGATTCTCCACTCGTAAACCCAAAGATCGTTCATAAAATATGACTGTTGCTTGCAGGTGTTCTGAGTACAACCAACACATGCACAGTCCTCACCCTCTTGCCTCGTAGATACCATATTCCAGCCTCCGGAACTGCGGCCGTCGGCAATGATGTTTCTTATACCGCAGGATGGGAAGGATTGTGATGTTGGTATACAGATATTTCGGCGGCGGCAGAGGTGCGCTGAGGTTCCAGGATTGGACTAACGTGTGTGTTTTTGCCAACGAGTACGCACTCTGAAGAACTGAATAAAGGGGGCAAGAAGGAATTGATGATCAAGAGCTGAGTTGGGGCAGTCGGAGATTGCGTTGTTGGGGAGTCAAGTTGTTCAGCCAGCACAAATAACGCCAACTGCAGTTGGGAAGGGGTCAAGGATTTCATCTAAAGACGCAGGTTAAAAGAACTTAGCTCCAGAAAACTCTTAGACAACACTACTCGAGTAAGTATTCGCCTAATTGCATCGAATCTCACTCGAGGTTAGATATTGAAAGCATTTTTCTCATTATCAATAGCACGAAAACCATGTTGATTGCTAGTTCAACTTCATCAACGACCTTCTGACCTTCGGGTCCCATAAATGTGTCTCTACACCATTGAGAAACCAACACTGAATCTTTAATTTTCCATTCCTCACCCTAGGAAACTGAACCCGCAGTCCCATAATTGTGTATAGAACCTGCTCTCGTTCTCAGATTTGTCGTCGCTCGCGAGCCAAAGGTGAAAAGAAGCTACTGGTATACAAGCGCATTTAGAATCTTCAAAAGACCAGGGTAGGAGTAGTGAGTAGTTTCATTCCAGCTTCAGTCTTTCGGGATCCCGTCTGACGTAAAGGACTACGAAAAGTAGATTTCCTTTTAACGTTTTGAAAGCATCGTTTTCATCTCAACAAGGGCAGTCGAAAAGACCGCCGGAAGTATTCTTCAAAGGCTTTATAGCTAGAGCTCGAAGTCCAGGTTGCAATTTTTTGAAAGCAGCATTTTCGTGCTCTGAAAGGATATCGAAAAGGACTATCGAAAGACTTTCAAAAGACTGTCGTGAATGTCTTAAAAGGTGTAGAGCTAGAAGCATCCGCAGATCTGTGAAGAATTTATAAACTTATGTTCATACTCATAGACACAGGCTTTCTCTCCTGTTTATTCGGTTTTCGAGGAGAACGACTCTGTAGGTTCAGTTAAAGTTCGGGTTACTCCTCTCAGAGGTCTCAAGTTCATAAAACGTAAACGCTAACTTGTACGAAGCCCCTCATTCTCGCAACGGCTCTGAAAGAAAGACGGTCGTGGACGATCCTTACAGGCGTAGAGCTTGAAGCCTCCTTCGCACATAAAAAAATGCAAACCGTGAATTATCACTCCGCCAAAATATCGAATTAGCACCTCATCAAACCACCCATACCACGTTTACTCGCACTCGCACTCGATCTGCGTTGTCAACGCCACGGGTATGCTAGGGTGTCGAGATCCCAGTTTCTCCCTAACCCAGTCCAACGTCGGGTCAAGAACAACCTGTGGTGCCGAGAACACCTAGTTATTCTCCTAACCAGGTCCTAACATCGTGTGAAGCACATTCTGCGGTGCCGAGAAACCCGTTGTTTCTCCCCTAACCCGGTCCAACGTCAACCACTGTGTACCAGGCGGGCATCCATGGGACTTTGAGATACCTTCGGAAGGGTTGTGAACTACGGGTGTGAAAAATGCGAGATTGAATTCTAGAATGAATTCACGGAAACAGACGCCGCGGATCTGGACATGACCGCCAAAGCATACGTGCCGCTGTAGAATATGACCGCCCCATTCACTGCGAGGTAAATCTAGAAGGCCCTTGTGAAGAGCGCGCGGATGTGTGGACATTCTGGATGCAAGACCAGTGCGGCACTCATAGGGCTCTTAAGCATGACTATGGACCCGCATTCGTATCTCCGGTAGCAGGCAGCGGCGGTAGTCGTCTCAGTGGATCCTTGACGCTGCAAATACAGGTGGCAACAAGCAAGCGGCGCTCCTCTTCTTCCATCACAGAAACTCCGCGCGGGGAGAGCCACAAGCTGTAACGGCGGCGGCAGCGGTAGACAGATCTCGTCGAATGCGCGCGGAGCCCTGCGACTTGGAGCAGCTGAAGAGAGTTGCCGCGCGCATTAGCCATTGTTTCGCTGTGATGGATGGTAAGGATGTATGGAGGCGAGACTGGAGGCGAGAAGCGTCGGCTTCGAGAAAGTTGAAGGCCGTTAACATTTCCAAAATAACTGCATAAAAGACTCTCACAAGGCCAATTGGAGGCGACAGGAGTGATGTAGGCAATTGAAGCTTCATGAAGTTGTAGGATCGTTTTGGTTGTCGGCGGGACGGAGGATGGGGAATTGAAGTTGCAACGAGAAGTGTTTTTGCTGGAAGTTGGGCACACTGTGCTGGTGGGGTCGCCCTTTGGGTATTGACTTCAGCTGGAAGAGCTCGGGAGTAACAAGTGCTTCCCGGGCCCGTCCTGTTGAGCGTGCTCGTCGCCAGCTTCGAATAACCCAACAGGAAGTCCATTCGAAACCCATTCGATTTGTCAAATTCGCCTTCAATTCGAAATCTCATCCCGCCCACACGCTTGTCGTTATCGCATTGATCTGAGATAAGAATGTCGGCAAGTTCCGCGATGACGCTTCCAAATTCGACCCTCTCGATTCTCTCGCCGTCCCCACAAATCCTCGCCTCCAAACTCGCACCCATTCCACCTTCACCACTCAACACCCTCACCTGGCATTGTCCCATATCCACTAACCACAATGCTCTCCACTCTCCGCCACTCCTTACGAGCAATCGCCAGAACCAGCGCGACCAGAGCCATCACCGTCTTCCCGCGCGGTTCTCTCCACCCACTCCCCCACCCGCGCACAATCCGCGTTCCCACCCGCTGCTTCCACCAGTCTTTCGTGCGAAACAGCCATACAGGGCTGAGCGCGCCCGAGTACGCCCGGATCTCGGACGCGACGATGGAGGCGGTGTATGAAGCTCTAGACACGTACGCGGAGGAGCATGAGGGCATTGATGTCGACTTCTCTGTTAGTTTCCTTCCACCCTAGGTTCTGGGTTTCAATGCGTTTGTGTGATAGGCACGCGTAAGCTGACTTTACAGAGCGGCGTGATAACATTCGTCACGAACTCGGGTACCTACGTGTTCAACAAGCAGCCGCCGAGCCGCCAGATCTGGCTTTCGTCGCCGGTGTCGGGGCCGTTTCAGTATGCGTTTGAGCGGGAGACGGGGGAGTGGATTGATATTCGGGGGAGTGGGGATACGTTGAAGGCGTTGGTTGGACGGGAGATTGGTGTGGAGATTGAGGAGTGATAGCTACGACTGCCAGTATATACCCGGGTTACTTTCTTTCCTTTTGGTTTGGTTTGGTTGGCGTTTGGAGAGATTCATGGTTGTACAACAGCTTTTCGGTTTGGGGGTTCCCGGGTATGGGAGACTTTGTGGATGTACGGTGAGAATATCAAATCGAATATTGGGGCAGTTGCACGGCTTTCTAGGGGAATAGATGCCTTTTTGGCGGGGGAATAGATGTACATATGCCTGGATTACAGTTACTTGGTGCGAGATTAGCAAAGAGTATGTGTTCTGCTGCGCTCTTGCGCCTAGATATTTAGCGAGCTCGCAAGTGTTATTTGAGCGCATTGTTGCAAGAGTTTGGCAAAGTCTGTGATTTCAGACACTTCTAGATTTCTTCCGATGGTGTTACTGTATGGAATAGAGCTACTCGCCCCAGCATTCTCCCAACCTTGGTTCGTTCTTGACAGGCAGACGGCTGGTTCGTAAGCGGGTTTGCAAATTTGGCAAAGAGCCAGCCTACATCATCAGTCCCAAGCTTGGTTCATTCCTCGAGCTTGACTTTTCGAGGGAGGCAAATGGCGTACGCAGAGTTGAGCACCTTCCATGGCTCTTTCTTCATACTTGAATGGATGGGGGTCAATTAGAAATGATTCTCCTGTTGCGGCCTTGCTTATGTTGATCCTCCTTTAACTACCTCCATCCATCCAACACACTTCCTGTTCAATTCGCTTCTCTTCTCCGTCTCCCTCTTTTCTCCTATCTGCATCTCTATTTTCTCGTCTTCGTTCTCCTCATCGTCCTCCTCGCTCTTCTCTCTTACGTCTCGTCTCGCAGTTACCTCCAGTCCTGCCAGTCCCGAGCCAACTCGTCTGGTGTGCAACACTTCCTTCTCCAAACATCAAAAACACCAAAACAACCCTCTTCTTCACCAAAAACACAACAATTGATTGCCGAGACTCTTGTCATTCTACCCTCCTCGAGCTCTATCTCGACTTCACGCAGCTCCAGCTCTAAAGGATACATCGTGAAAGCTAATAATAATAGACCTAAAGGAAATAGAAGAACAGAAGTGGCTACTGGCCAGGACGTTTTCCCTGGTCAAGCGGATCTTGCCATTTATCTGTTACCTCTCGAATTTACCGATCTAGGTGAGCAGTGGCTTGCAGCCACAGCCACTACAATGTGGTTTCAGGCTTGCCTTTCCCGGCTACGCCTTACATTTGGCGGTAAGTTGCTTACTTCTCCTGATTTCAACACATTGAAGTGCTAATAATTGGTGAAGGGGTTTGGACGAAGACAAAGCCATGGCCGGGGCTGGCTGTCGCTAGAGAGCCAAGAGTGGTATCGAGTAATTCGACCATCACAAGTCGGCAGGGCTGAACAAGCCCCATAATGCCAAACAGAACAAGAATGCCAAACAGGGCAAGAATACGAAGCAAGAAAAGAGGCTGTAGGCGTCTTAGTTAGGTAAGAACCCAACAAGCTTTGTTGTGTATTCAAAATAGCTAATGTTCAATCGTGTATAGACAAGTTGGCGGATGGTGTCCGCCGTTCAAGGACACTATCATCGCCATTGCATTTGCAATTGTAAGGGCGATCCCAATCATCATGGGGTCGCCTTGCTATTTGCATGTTCAATGGTCAAGGGTTCCACGAATGGAGCGAGAACACAACATTGAAGAGACGATATGCGGTCCCTCTGGGGGCTACGGAAATGGCATCACTGAATTCTATTACTTGAACCGCCTTACTGTTTATAGCGACCCCTCTCTCGTATAGCGAGGAGTCTCCGCTCTTCCGCTCAATAAATTTAAAGGGTGACTTAAAGGTCACCGGAGTCCACCCAGTGGCCAGATCAAACTGTTGAAGACTTGCGAGTCATAGTTCGGTTTCAAGACACACTGGACATTGTAAGTTAATGTTAAACCTTGTGTACCTTTATTTCTCGTACTGACGGAAGTGATAAACCGATCAACAGGGAAGACTGCATTGGGGCCCCCAATACTTCAATTAAAGAGCGGACGGGAGAACCTCAAGGAACAAATTATTGGATATCAGGAGGAGATCGATGTCCCGGGACTGACGAAAATTTTTCGAGAAACTCGGGACTTCGTGAGTGATAATCCGTGATGATCTCAATTATCGATTTGTGCGTGATCTTATGTGTGTCATTTACTATCTGCACCTTTGCGAATCTGGCACTGCCATGTTCCAATTTCGGTTCCTGTAAGTTCAAGCCAGCCCGTTTCTTCATTCACTATGCTAACGGGGATGTAGGAGCGGCAGGACATAGTGCGAGGCGTTTATGTTGCATAGACTTCCTTAGGAAAGGACGTCCAAGATCCTGCCATCAAGACTGCCGAGCACTTCTGGTAGTGGCTCGATCTACAATTACTTTCGATCATTCTCCCAAGAAGATTTCTCAGCATACACCCAAAATTTGCTTGGACAGAAGTCACGAACGCGGCGATAAACAAGGGATAACCCCTCGTGCCTACAAACAAAAGACTTCAATTACGATAAGGATTTCAATTATAATTCAATAACCTATAATAAAAACTTCAACTATGCAACTGGGAGGTGAAATGATATTCCTCTTTTTGTGGTCGATGGTCTCCTGCTCCGTTTGGAGATGTGGAAGCGGTGAAGCAGAGCTCCTCGTTCATCCGGGGTAGATGAAAGAACACGAGAACGAAAATGCCCCCGCCACAAGATTCGCACCCCCGGATCGAAGACGAGGATCATGAACTCATCACTGACGACGAATATATCATCAGAGAAATGCCGTGAGGTTTTTGCACCTTCGTTCGTTAGCGGTACTTCTTTGGAAGAGCTTTTGCAATGGAATAACCCGCCGGCCATCGTGAACAACAGATATCCGCCGCCAACACCTGGACCTTTGTTTCTCACCACGCACGCTTCAGCGGAGGCAAACTCGTGAGGAGAGACCTGGATGCTACATTGGGGTCCCTTCAAGGTTTATTTCTTACATTCCGTTTCACTCTTTAGTGCTAATCTATAACAGGGACCCCGCCAACTTTATATGTCCATCTGACACTAAGGAACGTAGGTATGAAGATGGCCCATTATTCTCAATGGGTAGCCGGTAGAGTTGCAAGCGGGCTGTGTTATGGTAGGAAAGGTGGTAGGGTGGTGGAAGCGAGCGGCAGAGAGGTAAGTGAGATACCGATCTGGATGGCGTTGGATGGAAGCACATCTACCTCCATTAGCGGTCGCATCATACCAACAACACGAGATATGATAGTCCAGCAATACTAGAGCAGAGCAGTAAAATTGGCTGTAAGGAGAAGAAAAAGGAGAAGAAGGCAAGATTATGGTTAATATTCTTCCTATGACTAGAAATTTGAGGTCGAGTAAGTGAGATGGTTTTCTGAATTTGAGATTACTGAGGGAAGAGTTGTTACTTTGCTTTGTTAGGCGGACTTTCTGAGCATGAGTTTGCGGTGTCTTGTGTTTCTTGTACTTAGTATTTCTCTTCGGTTTCGGAAATGCAATAGTTCCGGACATGATGTTTTGAATAGATCGTTGTATCGGGAATGATAGAGCTGCCTAGTGATCATGTAGGTTTGGCACGATAATTCTTGACTTCAGCATCAATTCAACAACCAGCATCACGGTTCAACTAGTGAATTTCGTAGCCCCAGGTGTCAGTTTCCCGGCTGCACGTAAATTCCCGAGGAAGGGTCGAATCGCTCCTCCACCTCCAGGCGTCAATCTAATACCTAGTGCCACACTATCAAAGCTAAAGACCATGTCAGATACTTAATCTTACGCTCGCTCTCCACCGTCCTTCTTAGCGTAAATACTACTATGCGCCTTATAGATGTTTTAGATTATCTCGTGACATGAAAGTCCCCCGTGGCGCAATTGGCTAGCGCGTCCGACTGTTAAGATTCTCATCTGCCGTAATCGGGAGGTTGGTGGTTCAAGCCCACCCGGAGGAGTTTATTTTTGCTGTTTTTGTACTGATGGGTGTGACGAAGGGCTTGCGATGATCACGGTACGGTTTGTCAAGGTAATCCTCATGTTGCGTTTTATTAAGACCTGATGGATTTCAAAGAATCTAGGTGCTTGCAAGTTCTACGTACGTGGTGTACTATAAGGGTTAAGCCATACGGGATTTTGCTACTAGAACTTCTCTTTCGCTGAAAAACTTGCTCAAGAGGCAAAGGGAGCAACGATATCAATTCATTCGGTCTTTTCATATTGGACACCTTACCGGGGCCTTCACTGGTTGATCAATAGCCAAGTGCATTCGTATGTGCGAGCGCATTACAACAGCGTTTTAGCGTGATCCTAGTATCAATTAATGAATGGGGAACGAAGGTAGTAACCTACTGCTATTTGGGTGTGCTCTGATAACCTAGCTCTCTGATTCCCATAGACAGTCCGAGCGTGATGTCCCGAAAGTGAAAGTTTTTCTTGACCTGGTACTGCTTTGATGTTAGTTGTTATTGAATTAGTGGACCCACGGTCCCCGCCGATTTCTCTTTTCACCATTCTCTCCTCTTCTTCACCATGCTATCCCCCTCCTCCACTACCTTAACTCTAAGTCAACATATGACAACAAAAGAAGCCCCAGTTAGCTCACTGAAGCTCTAACATTACTTCAACTCCGAATTCGACATTCGAAAACGAAAACAATCACAGGAGCTTAACTCAACATTACTTCCCATCGATTCGACGACGAGATTCTCGGAACTTCAGGTCCTGAAAACTCGGCCGACGACACACGTTCTGTTTTACTATCCGGAAAGCTTTCCGCAATATTTTTCCAACCGATTCGACGACGAGATTTTCGGAACTCTAGACTCTGAAGATTCGTACTACATTCAGCCATTATAAGCCAGTACACGCATCCTCTGCTTTACCGTATCGGGCTCTCTTTTTTTGTCTAAGACTGTTGGACCGCTGCTGTCAAGATAGGCTTTGTTACATTGATAACACTTCGTCTGGAATTGCTGATGACCCTGAAATAGATTCCCGATTGATTGTCGGGGGTACTCTAGACGAGGCTTCGTCCTTCTATTCTCACTTGCACTCGCCCCTTCATCTTTCGAGCAACTGCTTTCTACTCCTGAAAATCATTAAAGTGAAGCCAGCCACAACAATCAATATCAATGCTGGCTATCGGAGAGAGCAAATGGCGTTTGGGGGTGCTGGCAGGCTGATACGCTATCTGTCGTGTTCGAGAGGATGGTGCCTCTACAAGGCTAGGGAAAGAACATTGGGGATACAAGTCCCCAAACCTTCACAAAGTCATCCAGATGCACATGATAGCATTGATTGGCCCCGTTCTTGCATATTGTGTGCCCATGTCAAGGATAGTGTGATGGAATAACTACCGCGCCTTGGTAAGGACACCATATCTCAAAAACCTGGTAGCTGACCAAGGATTGTAGAGGGTTTTCTATGTCAGGGTGTCGTCGAAACTTTTCTCGCTAAGCTTGAGGAAAGGGGTTTCGCTTGAAACAATCAATCCGCTGCTTGAAGATATCAAGATACTCCGAGCTTTCGCTACTAATTCGTGTGGGTCTATTCGTTGCAATTCTTCTTGGAAGGCTATGCCTCTGCTCGTCACTATTGTCTGGGCAGCCTTCCAGGCCAGCTGTTGGATACCACTCTCCAGGAAGGTTCTCCAGGCCAAACAAAGATCAGGGTCAGGGCGCAGATGGCCACGCTCTATTCGCCACAATTGCTTGGGCAGTTCTCCGGTTAACCCAAAGGCCAGCTATTTGATACCTTCCCCTCGGACGGCCCTCATAGCCAAACAAAAGGTCAGAGTTAGGACTCAGATGTCCCTATCTATTATTATACTTCTAGCGAGCACAGGTAACCAAGAAGTCAAAAATCGGGGCGCTGTTCTTCCTTATAAACCTCACCTCCCCCCGTTTCAAATGGATATTTAACCAGTGGTCCAGATCACCAATTCAGCTTCAGCTACCTCGATCCTGCATATATCTACGCCAAAACCTTCATTCATTAGGAAGCTTTTTCCAATACCCAAGACCAGATCAAGTCAACTCCAGCTCAAGATTCCACAACTGGCAATCTCCATGTCGCTGTTCGTGTCCCTTGATCAACGACTTGTGCAGTTGCTGATGATTTCTAACTGCTATAGATGATTTGCTTTTTCCTTATGTCCATGCTCACTCTCGGGTTCGCTGAGGCCGCCGCGGCCTCGGTTAGTACAGGGTCTTCCACGCCTGGCTCGCAGTCTTGGCGACGATTTTGGCCGCTTACCGTAGCACTTCGACTTTACCATATGGCACTCCACCGTGACTCCTCAACCCACAAATGTAGAGGAAGAAGGCGGTGCTGCACGAGAATTGATGTCGCTTATTCTCTTCCCTTTTCCTTCTCTACAGAGACGACTCAGCAGACACTAGGCGGATTATGTAGGAGTAACGAGCTTTATTCCCGAAGATGCAACTCCTTGTAAGTATAAGCTGCTTTAAATACATAATAAAATCTAACAAATACCTCCAGCTGCGGGTGCGTTATCAATTCTGCAGTTATAGTGGTAATATCTATAAAGTGGATAGAAAACTGAACAGATATCCGTATGGCTTGGCGGGCTTGGAATCATTGCTGTTACCTCGCCACGAGGAAAGTAGAGAGATGTGGCAGAAGAAACTAGGTGGGGGAATGTGGTTTACTTTTCGATCATGCGTACCTTGAGATGAGGTAGTTAGGCATTCGCGGTGTATATTTAATTTCATGATATTTTTGTTTGGGATGTTCTGTTTATTTAGTTTAAGACGCAATAATAATAATGTTGGGATTCTTTGGTTTTGCGCTGGATAAAGTTTTATCACCTGGTGAGTTTCATGATAGCCAACCCATTTCTGCTAATATAAGAGCAAATGACAATTGCATCACTGCCTCTTGTAAAGTGATGAAGGTTTTTTGCACACTCTCTTCTATTTGTGGTGTATGGGTTCCGGTCAAGTGACTAAATTAATGAGTACTCGTTGCTGTTGCAATGACTTGAGCCATTCACCTTGACATGACTACTCGTTAATTTCGTCATTGACATGGCAATACAGCACAACATATTTGCGGGCTCACACATTAAGCTCCCACAAATGTTAAATTGTAAGTGAATCATAGAGAAAACAAAAGTTTTGAGCCTCCGACAATTTCCCGAAGCTATCTCTGCGTTTTTATTCTGTTCAAGTGGTGAGCCTCGAAAGCTATACGTAACTTTTCGTATACGGGTTTAAACTTCCGAGGGTTTTATCTTGCGTAACAACTATTGCTTGCTTCCTTATGGAATTGAACATGTAATGCAGCTGCAATGATTTAGTTTAAGCCGTATAAGAGGTTCAAGAGCTGGATGGAAAACAAAGTCGTCGTTGTGTTAGGCATTATCTTGGAGGCTGCTGGTGGAGGAGTTTAGAAGGAAGATTCACATTCTGTGCGAAAGTGCTTATCATTTCCGAGAGTAAATGTTGAGACGCCTCATTGAGATCCGGAGACCCAATAATTCGACGTTTCTTTAGGTGTTACATTACAGCTTGATTGAGTCCAACAGGGTTAAACAGAGGTTCTCTGTGCTACTGGCAGTGTTCATCTTCTATCCTCCTCGTCTTCGAACCTTCTCCATTTCAGCCACCACCTCTTCGCTTTCCAGTTTACCAGCCACCTCCCTTTTAATCCACGATCTCCTCCATTCCTTCTCCAACTTGAATTCGAATCCAACAACGGAAACCAAAATTAAGCCACCTGCTCACCGGAGCCATCAACATTACTATCAATTCGACAATGAACGCCGTGCACCGCTCGCCAATCTTTCGATTCCACCTTCGGTTTCTCTCTCGATACCACTCGCTCGACTCCCACGATCCTCCCAGTTTACGGAACAACTGAGTGTCTTGTATATTCTCGGATTTAATTAGTTTAACAATGAGATACATAGGCCTAGAAAATCTAATGCGGTTTCCCAAATAACGGGCCGGAAATCGATACCTGATCTAAAGCAACAAATTACTATTGCTTACGTCAACTTATGAGCTACACCAAGCGTCTCATCTACTGACAAAGGCCAAGTGTCTCATCTTTTACCCTCACACCCTCCTCCTCCATATCCTAGCTACACTCGAGGCTGCTCTAAATACACTTTGAGCCGCCTTAAACAGGTACAGCCAGGCACGGGCATCCAATACCATCTTTGGGGAGAGGAGAAGAGAATGAAAATGAGGGAGACCAAAGAGAAGGAAACGAGGTATGAAGGAGATCCGGAGTGGAGACTGGCCAGGAGATGTTGACTGGTAAGCTCATGATCCTCGATAAACTACACGACTATGCTAACTCAAGCGCAAGAGGAATAAAGAGACTGCAAGTTATGTAACTAAACCGTAGTTTTCGCAGTTAGTCTTCGAAGCAAATACTCGGAGGATTACGAAGCACTGCAAAGGACCATTCGCTTGGCTACTAAACATTGAGGATCGAATGGATTGGGGCATTGCATGGAGTAACCATACTTTCACATGATGTGTTCGCCGCAAGAAATACCTTCCACGGAATTATATGGCGAAAAAAATAACTATTATAGATTGATTCTCCTGGGCTTGGGTGTGGGAAAAGTTTACTTCAAAGTACCGCTATTAACGTTCTTGCCGAAAAACCGTATCACTATTACAAGGGCTAGTAAATCGGTAAGATATTTTTCTTTATATTCTTCTACCTTAGGTTTGAATTACTACTAGCGACATTGCAACTATAGATGTCGATCGAAAATTTGTTCTCGACTTGTAGCACGAATTACCGGTGTTACGCCGGCTAATACCCCCCCGAGGGCTGTCACTTGTTTAAGGGAATTGTTGGCCTTGAGCATCCGATCCTTCGAATTCGGCCTCTCTATCTTGATGACTGGCCGGAGGCATTCACTACAGCTCACTCACGTATCCATCCACCTGCATTATTGCATATACAGGTCTCAGCCGGAGATGAATTTCGTATGGCCGGAGACGGTGTCTTGTATGGCTGGAGATGATAATGTCTTGTATGGCCGGAGACGGCGATGTCTCGTATGGCCGGAGATGACTGTTGACTCTGATACGGGCTGATGGCATTCAGTCGTACTTGTACTCATATATATGTGGCCTTATGGCCCTCTTTAGATAGGATACAATCAAGTTTCTCCATCTCTACTTTGAACATGCATGATAAGATATTGAAGGGAAAAGTAGGCCAGAAAAGGAGGTAGTTGCAGCGAGGCATAGGGAGTTAAGAGCGTTGGAGGAGTTAAGAGAGGTTACAACGATGCAGAGGAGTTGAGGGCCGAGGGAACAAAGGGAAGAGATTTGGGATGGCGTTAGATGGGAAGCACCTCAACCACCACTAACCGCGGCATCAACAGCCGCGGTTATTTACTTTATGGACTTGCAATATGCCGTGCTAATTAAATCACTTTTAAAGCAAATAAACATCAAAGCGTGAAGTCATAGTGATTATTGACGAGAAAACGCCCATGTTTCACGTCCACTAGTCTCTCGACACAAGAGTCGTTAATCATGCTTGCAATAGTTAGATTGACCTGTATCCTCTCTGTAAATCTAAAGAGCTCGTGCATTATCGGCCACCCTAAATAATAGTAATAAACATGGTGAGCGACAAAAAGCAGTGTTCGAGAGTTTCAATTCATCCACATCTGTGGGTCATAGTGGTATTAAGATTCGTACATGGATTGTTATCATAATTTCTGATAAGCTTAAGACGGACATCGCTGTGAAAATCTTTCAACTCTCCCCAGGATACCGTATCATGTATAAAGGACTGAAAGTGAACAGCAATGTAGGGGCATTCTGTTCGGTTATATCTCCAGTGGAACAGTAGTCGGTAATTAAGGATTGTGTTTGGGTAGCTTCGTGATTGTTACTTTGGATGCTTCTTAGACTTGTTGATTGACTTGATTGATTCTGTCTATCTCGAGGGCCAAAGGCCCGTATATGTACAATCTCCCATATGCGTACGCGTATGCTCTGACATGAGATGCATCGCCCTGATCCTGATGCATATTCTCATACAGCCACCATCTTCATACAAGTCTTCATTCTCATACAAGACATCAGACGGTGCTGAGACTCACGATCCAAGTAGTGATTGTTGCATGAACCTGACCGAGCTGATGTCAAGGCACACAGCCGGTAGGGCATAAGGCACCCAACTACCTTGTATATATCTCGAGTCTTTCTCCTGCTCTCCAGTCTCTGTACCTTAAGTCTATTCACACGGTTCTCCCCTTCCATATTTCAACAGTGATAATAAACAGTGTGCACGAGTGATCATTGATGAAAACGCATCATATCCTTTCACCCGGAGTGCAGGAAATGGCGAAGCACGGAAACTACTTAGACATAATATAGACGCTCAAACATTCTAATTAAAAGCGTACCACTAAGTCAATCAACGGATTCTATTTGTACCCTCTGTTAATAGACTTCCGTATGTTGGACTCGCCAGTTTGTGGACAGGAATTGCCTTTCGCCTTTTGCCTTTCGCCTTTCGCCTTTCGCCTTTCATGAACGGTACATTATTACATGGATAGATATTCATGGTTAGACTAATGAAAAGAGACAACCGATGGACTGGTAGTAGCATTATACACAGGTAAAGATCTAGGCAACTGGGTTTTTTTCTCATGCGCCATCTAGCGCTTCATAGTTCTCCTTCAACCCGACTACCGCTATTTCATTGAATATTGGCTACAACAACCAACCGATTTTGTTGATGCTTCAACTCAAGCTCGAGAATTTCTAATTTTAAGCTATGAAATGCCTTCATGTTGGTAGTCTTGTGTTTTCCGCATCATCATTTCTTGAAGCGACGACATCACCAATTTTAAGGATTTATTATAAAGCTTGAACACGTAGTTTTTTCTCTGAGCTTGTGTGTTTGTTCAATATTGACCTTGAAAAGCTCGTATAGGGCTTGAGTGAGATTAAGTCGCGCTCTTTGCATTGGAACACGGGTCGGAAAGTAAACCATGTAGTGACAAGGACATGGAAAACAAAAACAATCTGTAAGTTGTAAAACTGAGCAGAGAAGACCATCTAGTGAATGTATACAGAAGGAACTCACAGCAGAGACATCTATGATAGTATTCTGCAATGTGTAACCGAATCAGCGGATACAAAGGTGATTATTTCTTAAAGTTTGGCGTTGTCGTCCAAAAAGACACGATTTTCTTTAGCGTAAAACAAAACCTCGTTGTTATCATTGGTGCAATAGGCAGCGGAATATGGCATTCCGCGTTTCAACACTGATAGGAGAACTTCGCACGAAATCACGTCCTTATTTTCCCCATAACAGTGCCAACCTAGTCGAAACAAAGGCGTCGGCGGAAGTGGGGAAAGAAGCAAGGATGAACTTATATGATATTGGCAGTTCGCAAAGTAGATATTACGAGCTTAGCTCTCGAAAACCTTCTGCTATGTTCTGAAAGGGTGCGGTTATTAGTTGTGCGAAGTTAATATCTAGCTGTACCATGTCTGTACGATGTGATTGTGGTGAAGACTTACTAATGTGGCCAAGTTCGGCAATCTTCTTAAAGTTGGACAGTCAATTAATCCTGCGAGGTAAAACGTTACTTGGAGGCGTTCATCTCCGCCGCCAGTCGAAAGGCAAAGTGCGGTGTTGAATCTAAGACAAGCCGGCGCGGGTACTCATCCTTGGATTCGAGATGAGACGGTGCAAAAGGGTATTTTGACGAGACGAGTTATTCTGGGCTTTTATTCCTGGGTCTCTCTGATGGCCACGAGGGGCTCTATCCTCTACACGCTCGAATTTGGTAGATTGGTTTCCTTTCTAGCCATTGAACCTGTCGATCAGTTGAAACGAGGAATGAACATAGCATTGGTTTGCCATAGATTGGCGTCTGAACTAATCAGTGATACCCTACCGCCACCTGAGTATTGTAACTAATCTGTTAAGCCCCATTCGCGGATCCACCCCATCCGCGGATAGGACAACCCATCCACGGGATGGGGCAAATCCGTGAATGGGGACCCTATTCACGGAATCCGTGAATAGGATGAAACTTTGGTGTGGTGCAACCGTTGTCACCACCAACCACATCACAACAACCACCCATTCAATTCAAATAGTCCTCCATCACCATCCCCATTACCATAAAATAGGAGGTTTTTTCGCAGTTAGGCCTATTAATTAGATTACTGCTGCTATTATACCACTATTATTAATACTACTACTTATATTTTAATTTTTTTAATTTAAATTTTACATTAAGTTCGGGCTCACTGTAGGTGATAGGTATATGGACAATGTAGCAGTGGTAATGGTGGTGGTGGAGGTGGTGGTGGTGGCGGTGGTGATAGGTAGTTACCTGTTGTGGTCGCCCATTCTGTGGACAGGGTGTCCCAGTCAGGGATCACACCAAGCGCCACCCCATCCGCGGACGGGGTGAATGGAGCTTAACAAATCTACTAAATTCGAGTGTAGGGGATAGAGTCGCGACGGTAGGTATGACAGATGTAGAGGTATGACGAAAATCAATATTGAGTATGGGATTCAGTGATCAACATCTACATAAGAACTCTGCAAAATCAGTGATATTCGTCATACCCCTAAATTTGTCATACCTACCATCACGACTCTAGACGCGAGCACGAGGCCTCAAGTGCTAAGCTTGGCATAGTACATTTTCCTAAAAGTACCCTAAGCCCCAAACCCTAATCTAATGAGCCAACATTTCAGATCCTTGACTACAGTTTAACCCCGGGCGTCAGAAATAATTCCTCATAGTTTTGAGAGGAGCGGTATTTCAGAACTGCTCCTGTTCTTCTAAACTGCAGTATCGGAGTATCCCTGTTCGCCACATAGGACACAGCCATCCCAGCAAACATCGTCTGAAACGCTTGATCACTGCATGCATAGAATTAACTGCCATTGACAACAGGTGGCTTGGGATGATACACGCGGCAGTTACACACAGGCTCAACGCAAGGTATACCAGATTCCACAGTAGAAATTAGGCAATGCTAAGCGCTACGCTCGATATTGTAGATTAGTCACAATAATCGAGTGGTCAATCACACCCGATTTGGGGACTGATGTAACTCATACATGACGTGCACTTCACCAATCAGAAGCTCTGCTACTCATTGATTAGTATTCCCATTGACTATTGTGACCAATCTACAAAATCGAGCGTGTAGAGGATAGCGTTTTGAGAAGTCTCCCGATTGGTTCAATCAGAGAGATTCAGGGACGCTGATTGGCCGATCTGTGTTAAACACCAATTGCGACCTACTTTACGCGTCCTTGACTTCATGCAACCACTCCGCCACTCCCTCCCACTAAAAAGGATGCTTCTGCGCTAACGAAAACGTCCTTGCATGAGCGGCGGCGCAATGCCCAGATTTAATACATAAGTGTCCGCAGTTTGCTACTTGCGACGTTACAGCGACACCAAACAGTAGGTACGTATGAACTATTGTAATATTGATCCAGTTCAAGTCCAAAAATACCATTCCCGCCACCGAAACTAGACTTCGACTGTACACCACAGAACTATCTGCTCTACCTCACAGACGAAGAAGCCATGTGTGATCAGATAAAGTCAAACCCGGACATTGCAGGGATTGGGGTGTGTTTTCCTTTACCATTATTTTGAGTTTAACTGATCATCCGTAGATAATATCATCTATGTTTATCCAAGCGGGTGTCGCAATCATGACTGCATGGTGGATGTGCTACCTCACCAGTTTCATTATTTCAGCTTGTATGCAGCACCTACGTTCAGAGCTACCGAAGACGAAGACATACTACCAACTGTTTGTTGACCTCCTTCATATCCTGGTCAATAATCTCAAGCTAGGCCTCTTCGATAAACAGTGCGACAATAACCCCCCCTACGTATACCTCGATAATGATCAATATTGGATGCGCGTCAATATCATTATTGCAATGCAAGAGGCAATTTTTTGGCTTAGCGATACACAAACGTTCTTCGGGATATCATATCTGGCCGCTGCAATAACACAAGCGAAGTATCTTGATATTTTTCACATGACGTTTATACACCAAATTTCGTGGTTACCAAGCCAGGCACACGAGGTTGCACTGTCTTATGCCATTACGGGGTGTACACCGTACTTCTTTCTACGGATTTGGGGAATGCTGCTGTTCATGGCTCTATTCGTCACTTTCGAGGCACTATATATCTGGCGATTGATCGTCGATTACAATTCCGTTTACCCATGCTATGCAGATGCAACCTCGGTAAATTGGGTAGTTGCGAACATTGCTTTGACTTTGTGGTCTTACTGGCCAGTCGTTCAATTTTACAGACACCGCAATCAAGGCGAAGTGCAACACTCGGACGATCAGCAGGATTCAGATTTCCAACTTTTCCAAAGTGCGGCGTACCGATATCGATGTAATGGAAACTGTTCTGGCTCTAAACGTGGGGCGCTAAACTCATTACGCCGTTACAAAATTTCAAAATCCCGACCCCGAACTGAGGTGTACTTGGTTCCGTACCAGCTCGGTACCCGTGCTGGCAGCGCGTGCGAATCCAATATGCGCACCATCCCACAGCGGTCCAAGCCTGTAGCCGAAACAGTGGGTAACAATGAGCAGCGTGAGCCGCTTGCAATGACTAGGCTTATAATAGCAGCCGCCTGGAAGTTGATACAGTCGAAGGAAGTTTCCTCTGCCATTATGGCTAGTTGGTTTGCGTACCAGATTCAAGATTCGGCCACATTAAGGAGTCTATACGTTCAATATGCTCTGGATGGTGGTGATGAGAACGAGTGGGGGTTCGGTCAGGTTATTAGCATATCGGTGTTTTTCACAACGGGTTTTCAGTTTTACAAATCCTATCGCAGTTTGTCTCCCAATTCTTTCCATCAGTTTAGCAGCCTACTGATCGAGACCCGGAATTAGTCTATTGTGCGTCAAAGACCAATAAGATCCGGTCCATATACAGTCCCAGTACATACATATCACCTCACATTCTCCTATCTTTCGCCCACGGTAAGGCTCTTGAGGAGGTGTGACACCATCTCCGATAGGTGACAAAGCAGTGGCTCCGAGATATGAAGTATGTGGGGGGGTGTATAATGGTATATTGGGAATATCCTTGGGTGTTGCAAATTAATTGACATTTGTATCTTAGCTTTTGACAGATCTCATTTTGTTACAGGTGGGTTAGCCACAGATAGTTCTTTTGGAAGAAGTAGAATCTATAATTTAAACCCAGAAAATTCGATTGACTTTGAGCTTCAGAACCTTAAGCTCTAGAACCTTACCTTTGAGTACTAGAATAGAATAAGATTTTTGAGGTGATAGTTGATAGTTGTTAGCTGGCCTCTCCCAGGACCGTCCTTAGATGATACTAATTACAAATATTTGAAGCCGGTGCATCGGATCCTAATAGACAACGGTGCAAACCATTATAATGACTTTTCAAAGAGAACTGAGTCTAGTGAACGAGTGCGTAGTGGTGATCCAACTACCGTTGTGTAAAGTACTCACCGCAATAAGTACACATGTAGCTACGTAACATCGGGTGGTGTTTGTAGACAGCTCTTTGGTTTTCCGAACCCTTGTCATTCCAGCCTCATACCAACATTGCGAAACGCAGGTCGCAGGTGGTAATTGCTCTGGTCAGAGACTTTGAGAGGTATCTATCTGTTCATAGTGACATAGTGTCCTTCATGCAGTAACAGAATTGACTGGATGTAATCCTCCCATGCCAGAATGAGTCGCCTCATGTCCAGCGGGTTGCTGCCATGGTACTCAGTAGCTGTGCGCTTATCTGTAAAATAATCATCCGCTTGTGTCCTTCCACGATTACCGGATAGCTACTCATTTGGACAGTGAAGCAGCTGGGCTTCTAGTAACGGTGGGCGGAACAAAGTAAAGGAAAGTTATAGAATAGTATGAACCATGAAGAATACTGCTAGACTATGATTCTCGTCTTTGGAGCGCTCTTGGGTGCAGTGATGTAGCGTCCCTTGCGATTGGTCTAGGGGGTACCTGTTCGGACTTTGTGATTACGTTTATGTACAAGAGTCACAGTCTAGCTAGTACTATAAATGGTCAGTGTGAGGGTGCACTTGAGCTAGAGTGGTTCTATCAATTTCATTGGTGTGTGTATACGTGCAGAGCAATATTTTTGCATGATTTTCGACAGTCGCTGGAGAAGACTGACGAGTGATTGTATATGTCCAAAAGTGGAGTGAACCCTCTACAGATATTCAACAAGGCACGGCTATTCGGGGCAGTATGGCTTCCAAAAAAAGACCGAGGTGGCCCAATATTCGTCTGAGTATCCCTGTATCAAAGAAATTACATGCCCGCGGACTAACTATAGGCGGTACGGCAGATGTCTTGTTTGTTAACATATTCCATGCTCTTAAAACCCCAGTCCATGCATATCTGGTGAGAGCTTGGGTAGAAGTTTAAGCTAGAATTATGAGGTAAATCAGGCCTGGAAATGAATACTAAAAACAATCTCACGGTTGCGTGGAGCCGCATCTTTCCGCAAGTACCGTACATCTCCAACATCAGATAGCAATCTTCAGCAATTCCTACACTGTTCTTACCAGATTCCCATAGATCCTCAATTCTAAGTGCCATCTGTTCTGATTTAAATCTGTGGGTCACGCCACAGTGGCGTTATATAGTGCACCGCCACACTTAAACCTTCTTCAACTAGAAACGATTCCCTAAATTAATGCATTGTTTCTTTCCTCTTCGCTTGTACGCTTCGTACGGACCGCATGCCACCAGGCAACAGCAACTACCTTGCGACAAAACAAAACAACTCCAACACAGTCCGTCCGTTTAATTATGCACTACTTTTCGGGCATTATTGCTTTCTACTGATGGGTCGAGCTCTCCATAAACATGTTTGGCCAAGGAGTTCACCCCGACCACTGAATACGGTAGTACAGAGACGAGCTCTCCATGGGAATGTTTAAGCCAAGAAGTTTGTTCCAGCCGCTGCTAAGGCAAGTTCACTCGCTACTAAACTGTCACTACCATCGCGATGATGTCGACAGATCGGCAGACTGGTCTTTCCCGAAACCATTTACCCGTTTCACGAACCCCTACCCTTGCCGGCGGTACAGAGTCAAGGTCAGAATTTGACTATTTGGCCAAGGAGTTCGTCCCGACTGCCTCTAAACAAGGTTCCCTCCCCTACTAATCTGTCTTCTTGAATGAGATATTGATGTCTATAGGTCTGACTCATAGATTGGCAGACCGGTTTTCTCTAAGAATATTTACGACCACATTGTCACGCCGAGCTCATGACCAACCAAGCAGCCAACGCCGAGGAAGAAGTCAGAATCTATCTTAGCATCAAGCAACATGCCAAAAATGCCACGAAGATGGACCTGCTTACATGTATACAAGAAATATTTAAATCCTCAGCCAAACCCGCTACATTTGGGGGTTCAGCATTCTCCGACATTATGTTTCTCGCAGGCTGTCTACTGGCAAGCCGGTATATCCTAGTTAAGGGTTTTGCCCACCCGATCACCACCGTTCAAAGCGTTCATAGGCGGGGAAGCAGGCTCACTTCTCCATAGCCCCGAGGGTGTCTTTTTAGTCTCTAGAGCTAGTTTTATAGTTAACGCTAAAGGAGGATCTGAGCGTCGTATCGGCGAAGACACTGAGGCCACTTCGATCAACATTGCTCAAAGAGTTCATGGGCGAGAGGGTAGGCCCACCTCCCCACAGGCCCAGAGGTGTATCATTTCTCTCTCCTGGCACCGGTTTCTATAGAGCTAACGTTGAAGGTGGGTCCCACTATTCTTACTGGCTCCATCAACTGTCATCACCGTTCAAGGTGTTCGATCATGGGTGGGGCAGTTTTCCCACTCAGGCCTCGTGGTGTCTTTCCTATCTCCGGAAGTGGTTTACCGCGGAAACGCTGAAGGGGGATCCAGCTATAGTAAACACTGGAACCGACTCAACGCTTGCTCCTTGGGCAGGGATGCATCCAGCCTTGGGCGAACCATAAGATTCCTCGGTTGCAACAGCACGTCGATATCCGTTTGTGGTATTCACCCTCGTGGGTGTCCACTGGAGCTCCAATAAAATAGCCAGCTGAGAATTCGCAACCCCTCTAACTTGCCCATGTTAATCGCTGGGCGCTGGGCAGGTGAGTAAAGTAGGTGCCTCTCATCTCAAGACATCTTCTCTCGTGGACAACAGTACTTTGGAGGACATCCGAAACCGCTCTACGAAGGATGAATTTGCGGCGTACCAGGCACTTACAGCCTTCAGTTTGCCTTGCCTTTCTCAAAAACATTCGCTTAAACTTTCTTTTGCGACGGAAGTTTTGTCGTATTGGGTTGTCGGGGATTCTACTGGACCCTCACGCACAACTGCGTCAACAGACACTCCACCAGTTACATTCACTTGTGCATGTGTTTATTAGCTTTCTAACTAACTCCCATCCAGCACCAAAGAGTGAGTGTTTGAAAAGATTCAAAGTCGTGGTTTATTTTCGCTAACTAGTCTAGATCAGTGTCGAGCATCTCATATTTGGTTACACCAGCTATTGTATCACCGAAAGCGGTTATGCCAATTTCAAGATCATCATGCCGTACAGTGTTGGAAGCTTAACAGCGACTTAGAGGTAGTCCTCCGCTTCCTCGGTCGACAACTCTCATCTCCGGTGCTTTAACGCCCGATGCAGAGTATGCGGCGCTACTAGATCTAAAGAGGAGCCGACACCCTAGCTGCCCTCATGCAAGACCTGTGTGAACCGCCCTCGGTATACAATGATTCTACCCAACACCAAAGATAGAATCATTACATAATGCCCTTCAAGCTATCGCTCCTGCATCCAACAGCAAGAAAATCAACCTCTAGGGAGCGAACACTCTCACTAGTGAAGAAGACAGTCTAGGTTGGGCCTTCAATGGTTCTACAGGGCAGTATTAAGTTAGGAAGGCACGAGCATCCAATGCCACATTATGCCCAGCCGACTTCGCTTTCTCTGCCGCTCACCGACAAAACTTTTGGCAAGATCATCCAGCAGAAAGTTCAGCCTACTGGCTGGCACCTAACCCAAGGGGATGCTTTCAACATAGACGCCGTATGCGTATGCACCACCAGAGAGACTAGTCTTTTGCGCCGCCCAAGCATTCGAAATTCTCGTTAATACTCATTGGACTCTGGAGTTGAGAACTACAACGACCAGGCTCTTAAGACCGGGCGCCGGTCTGGGTCACCGACGAAGAGTGGATTCCTATTAACGTCGACGTCGATGCGCGTGCACCACCAAAGTCACCTCGCCTGGCACCCCGTACTCAAAAAAAAATTCCTCGTGGGGTGTCGGGAAACTACATGTCGCGTCGTCCTAGCATTCGAGATTCTGTCGAGCGTCGCTTAGGGACTCTGGATGTCTACCAAAACTAGCGAGCACTGGTGCAGTATGCTAAGCTTCAATCCTAAGACTAACAAGAACCACGAAGCGAGCAAGGGGCGAGTTTATCCTGTTGAAGGCTTGAGCTAATCAAAGTCGTGACTAGATCCAAGTCCCTAATCGCCGCCGCGTTAAAAATCCATCGCATAGAGGTACGTTTCGGCAGAGTTTTCAGGTTATTGGAGATAGAATTTGAATCCCAAGAGTAGCAACATTTACGATCCGCAAGAGGAAAACCAAGATGTATGAATTCTATTATTGTTATTAGAGACTTGGATGCTAAAAGGGTTGTACATAGGTCCAAATCTTCATTCGTTATAGCGTTGAATATCCATCTATCAAAGAATCTTACTAGATCCCTCTACAGGAGCTGAGAACTGTCAGCAAAGGCTTTTTTTTTTACAGCTTTCAACTACCACGAAAAAAGCGAGACATGGGGAACTTAGTGGGATCCATTTCTATGGTTTTTAGGTGGCGCCAGGTTTCAGTTCTCAAACCGTGCAAAATACCAAGATAAAGTGCGTTCTCTTATTTCTTTGAATTCTCAAATCTGATCAAGATTACGACTAAATACTCTAGATACTTAGCTGTTGATGCTGGATCCCAGATGGGCGTCCCCGACAGGGGTTCTCTAGGTCACCGGAGATAAAGTTAGGCTAGAATACCGAGATCGGCAATATTTACAATTTCCCAAGTCAAAGCATCAGGTAAACACCATTATATATGTAATTTTTATCTTTAATCATTCGGATGCTAATCAAACCGCAACTTGATAGTCTCAACTGGGACTTCTCAAGTCAATGGAGAGGTCTCCGGCCTCGACCTCTCATGATCGGGCAAAGTCTCCTCAAGAGGGTTCTTAGTGCAGTTGCTCATCCGTATGCGCGATCCTAAGAGAAGGATCTACGTTTCTAGCTATTCTTAGGAAAGAAGTTGTTTTAGCTTCAACGAACTCGAACCCAGATCTGCATTGCCGGTTCTGCCTTGATCTTTTACTTCAATGGGACTTAGTCAGTGCATATGTGGGATGGGATGGCGGATTATGGCAACTTGCAACTCGATTGCATTATTTGTGTGTATATGAGCAATAATTATGTGGGAATGCAATGCTAGTTAGGCTTAGTCTCAACTCTTCGGGCACCTCTTCTCTGGTCATGGTAATTGGGTTTTCATTGCGTGCATTTATTATGTACATTGTTTCAAATTATCCAGTGTTCTGCTGAGGTATCTTTTTGCCGTCCCATACATTGGTATTCTTGGTGCGACCAGTGAGAATAGCCGCCATGACATTGTGAAACCCGAACCAAACGTTAGTGCGTCGTCGATCTCGCGTCCGCGATTTCCTGCCACACCGATGTAAACTAACTAGATTTGATTAGACTAACGCCGGAAAAGTTAAACAAAAAGCTTATCTAAACTCCCACCAACCTTCACTCTCTCCTAGTCTCACTAGTCGTCGCAGACTTCTTTTGTTTTTTGGGACCAGCAAAAGCAAAAGCAAGATCAAGAACTTTAGAAGTTAATGTCCACTCCACTTCGCAGCATTAATCTGTGCATCAACCCAGCAGCCCACGATGGCTTCCCTAGGCTTTAGTTATAGCTTTGTGGGCTCCTTAGATTGTACGGCACATGATACACTCGGTATTAGTTACAGACGCTGCATTGAAAGAAAAACAAAGCCTAGGTTGAAAAATAAGATCATTCTCACACTCAAGCCACATCCACAATTCATGAATTTGAGGTCATATGGAGTTTACGCTTCGCTCAGATCTTGACCCGACGTCGATGTTGAAACAGTGGAACTTCAACCTTCAAAATGTACAGTTACAAAATCCTAGCCACTTTTATCACTAGTAGATCCCTGCGTATTTCGCCTTCTCTCTTTCGAGCACTAAGTAGCGAGAAAAAGGACTGGAGGATGAGTAATAGAGGTTGTTGGAGGGCACAGAGGATGAATGCTCATAGGTGGAGAGAAAAAGTTATGCTATGATGCTTCATGGATTGAGGGAGGTTGTAGAGGTGCGAGAGTAAGTTTGTAGCTGGGTCGGCAGTGTGTAGACGGAAGACACTCGAGGATTTCTCCCACCGCAACTCCCCGCTAGTCTAGACAAAGTGCACACCCCCTAACCCGTATTGTTTGCCGACTAAGCATACCATTTTGCCGTGGGTCCCTCCACACCGTGTTCCTTTCTCATGTATTAGCGGTAACGATGGTCAGAGGATCTCTCTACAATCAACTCGTCCCTGTATTCACGAAAAATGACTTAATTACATCAAACTTTGATAACTTGAATAATATTGCTCCTACTGATCATGAGTTGCTAATATTTGGGACCGAGTATCTTTTGTTTCATATAAATCTCTTGTAACCCTAATCCTGCAGTTGACACTTGTATTATATTTGAAGATACGAACATCTCATACAAGCTTACAGTACACTATCTCGATGGACGAGGAGAATGGGTGGTCATTTCCATCGGGAGTGGCCGGTCCCCCTCTAGATCATGAGCGTATTGAGTACCATCACCATCAGCACTGTGAATAGCGTATAATCATAAACATATTCATTCTATTCGCGATAGCAACTGCTTCAGTATTACTCATGAGAAATATGAATAAGATAAATCTCAAAGCACAATACGAAAGAACGGGCAAGGGCGCTCATGTGCATTCTCCACGGTTACAGTCATAAAAGATTTCATGGCCAATCAATCACCATCCTAGAAGACCAGGCAACATATACCACAAATCGTCTCGAGTTATTCTAAACACTGATTGCGAAAGTTATCGATACCTATCTGCCGTCGCTCGGTGTGCAAGAATATCACTTCGTGTCTGGGCCGGAAGTCGTCTTACCTCACTGAAGTTTGGGCGTCGATAGACTCCTATATCCCTTCATGTTTTGATTTCTGGGGCTACGAGTACGCTCTTCATCAAAGACACCCTATTCCAGCCAATCCCTGTTGCTTTTGCTGCAAACTTTGTTGATGAGCCGCACGTACCACTTCGTGAGGCTCGAAGATCGGAAACCCTGCAACAAGTCCAGTCAATGTTGCCCTGGTGATCTCCTTAAGATTAAATCCTTGCACGTGGCCGTGTAACCTGTAACAGTCAGTAGGATTCACAGACAGCCAATGAGATACAGAAACTAACCACCTTGACCCCACTCCATTTCCCCGCACATAAAAGGAAACCTTATCTAGACGTGAGATGTCACTAACGACATGTCGGATCAAGATTATACCGCGAATATTGCCCATATCACGATCGACCCCAACGGCGATGTCACCATCCAATTGCCCTCCACTGCCGACGTTACTGCCATGTCTGCCAAAGTGTCGTCGAAATGCTTGGCACTAGCCTCACCGGTGTTCTCTGCCATGATAGGACCCCAGTCTATGTTTCTCGAGGGCACACGGTTGCGGTCAGACGCACAGCTCGAATTGGAGGTTGACGACAACCCCGAAGCCATGCTCATAATTTTGAAATTGCTTCATCTCAGAAATAATGATATCCCTAGAGAACTCGATTTCAACATGTTGTACGCTATAGCTCTAATTGCGGATAAATACGACCTCTCCGAAGCCATCCTTCCGTGGGGCATAATTTGGATTGGTCCTTATCGAGAGCAGCAGTTGTCTGGTATCATCTCTTCGCCCGAGTTGTGGCTTTGCATATCGTGGGTGTTCAAAGACAGTCGCATTTTTAAGGAAATTAGTCGGCACTTGATTCTCGAAACGACTGTTGATGAGGATGAAGGTTTGGTGACTCGGGACGGGTATAAAATCGGAGATGGTGTTTCAGATCGAATACTCGGTGAGTTTAATGGCGATCCGTACTGGATGCGTGGTCTGAGGATTCAGATGCTCTCAAGAAGGAACGTTCCATATATCTCGACGCTTTGAGGAACGGCGTAGCAGGCATGAATACCCGAGTAATACATAACTTGAGCAGAGTTCTGCAGTCCTGTCCCGATGACACATTATACGGCATCGTCACACGTCTTCGTGCAATTGGTACCCACACAAGTCATTCGCTAGCGCTTTCGGCCCTACGAGCCCATCTTCTCCATATATCTTCCCAAAATGGACCATATTTGATAGATGTAATACAAGCAATCAAGCGTTGGGAGAAGGATCTTTGCCAAGGGTTCAAAATCTCTCCTACGCCCCTTCGTTACGGAGGTGACGGGACGGTACTTGACACTGAAGCTGACGACTCAGTCGGATCTTATGCTTATGCTACGACGGTTGTCAACCTCGCTTATGCGGCAGAAGGCGCAATCGTAGGACTTGATTTATCTGATTTTACGGGAAATTGTAGTACGTAGAACCCAGATAGTGGGTGTATCGATGTATCAAGTTCCGATGGGCTTTTTGGGAGGCATTATGCTGTGAAGGGATACTGTCAGCACTGGAGAATGAATAAAAGTGAAAATTTCGAAGCTGCTTTACTTATAACTACAGTTCTCAAGGTGGACGGATTGCCATATACTTACTTGAATCCTAGTAACCTTCAGCTGCCTAACTCGACTAGCCAGCCGCAGGAAGGTTAGAATAGCCGAAACCGATTTGCTATTGATTAGCGGCATCTCCACCGATGCAATCACGGACGCTTCTGCTTTTGGTGCTATTACTGTCCGTCAACATATTTCCACCAGCTTTAACACAGCACCAACTCCCCGGCTTGGAACCGTAGATTTGACAACAGGATTGGCAGTTGGAAGGAAGGTATAAATTCTGTAGACGATCTGGAATAATTTGATATGGAGCCCTTCGACCCGCCCTGCATGACGTAATTGAGATGGGAAACATTTCCTCCTCTTCGTACCGGGCAAGAATTATTTGGAAATTGCACTAACCATGAGTGTAGAAAATATATCAACGGATTCAGCACAAGGGCAGAGAAAGATGTGAACCGAGTGAAGCTATAAGAAGGAGGAAGGAAGGAAGGAGTGGCTATGGGTGGTGTTCTCGTGTACAGACTCTGGACTGGTTGCGGGTTGTGGGTTGCATGGTAAAAACCGGTTCTCTGGAGCAGTGTAGAGTGCGGAGAGACTTCAGGTGAACTGGAGGGTGATGTCTTTTTAGCGTATGGTATTCATCTGGCCATGGACCTTTGTTTACAGCCGCATCCGACCGACCCTCATCCGATTTCTTCGACTCCGCCCCCACATTCCTGCCTCTTTTTTCCGCACAACCACAATTCACCACAGGCGCACGTGGGTCTACTCCTTCGATCCATAATTCAAGTTTCCGCTGATGATCGTACTACTCTACAGGTCGCCATCTATTAACACTAAAGCACCAACCTCGAAATACGGAGTGGATGACACCTTTTTACACAGCCGAGGATTCATCGAATGTCATGTCAGTTCCCTGACCTGCCGAACACCTTCATCCTGGAGACCCTGAGGCTTCTTTGCTCCTATTACACTTTCATGCAATCCTATGATACTACTGCCAACAGTAGAGCTAGTCGATAACTCGAGCGGTTCCGATATTTGCCAACTGCCTTTCCAGTCATGGAGACGTGAAAAGTACTTTGCTAAAATTCCTCCTAACAGAACGACCTCAAAATGTTCAAGGTACCGGTTCCTACGATCGATAATCCTGCTACTACTAACTATTTCTAACTATTACAGATGTTTTTCATTGTCATTATACTTCTCTCACTCAAGTTGGCTGCCGTCAATACCGCCCTAATGACTGATATAAGTACCGACCCTTCCTTCCGTCGTCTTGAGCTCATACTAACTTTGCTAGGAGGATTACTACGACTGCTACGACTTCCCAGCCACCCCAAACCACCCCACTCATATCTGGCTCCCGATCGTTATCCTGTTCGTCTGCACAACTCTCCTGTCCCTCTTGGGTTGCACTAGTCTGAAGTATTACCTTGACGGCATCCCCGCTCGTGCCAGCAACTCCCTATCCACCGCCTCGACATCCACGCCCCCACCCGGGTCCTTTGTCATCATGACCGTCCGGTTCTACAAGAACCACTGAGCTCCGGCTGTTCGTGGTCGTGGTGGCGTCGAGGACGGTGATGGCAGGGCACCTACCGCCAACGACTAGAGGGTGTTGAAGTTGTAGAGGGTGCCGCCGTTACTGCAAAGGAGAAGGAGGAAATGTAAGGGTACGGTGTGGTCGGGGTGATGGCCCAGTTCCATGATCTCCTACGAGCATCCACTCTTCATGAATTCAACCTCGAAGAGCACCTGATCATATCCCAGGGAATTCGGCCTCACAGACCTTTTGTTTTGTTTTAATCATTCTGCATTCACTCTAACTAGAGTATGGCAGTACCCAATTCCCCTCCCGCTCCGGACGGCCGGCTAGGTGGGGGAGCTCCCCTCCTTCTACCCTTCTTCCCCTTTCGACAAAAAGAATAGAAGCAAAAATAATGGTAGCACACGAAACAAAAGAGAAGATGCTTCAGAGACCTTAAAGGCCTAGAGAAGCTCGGTTCTCAGCTTCTCAAGTCGCTACTAACAGCTGCTCACAAGTGCAGATGCCTATGAACACAACATTATGTGGGGTGTATTGGTTATTTAGCGCACCGTATAGGACAGCGACACTAGGGCTAGACTCATGTTGAGTCTGGTCCCATTCCGCTTGGTTCTGACATCGATCCCGCTAAGGTCACATCGCTGGGTAGTCTCCCCGGCCCGCTTGTCTCCTTGTCCGCTGCTTGTTCCTAACACTATAATAAATTTTGTGCTGCATCTCCATTAAGAGCAAGGTTTGCAGGCACCCTGTCATCAGAAACTCGGGTTTTTGGGGTGCATTCCTATTAGGAGGAAGGCTCGGAAGCAGTTTGTTATTGGAGGTCATGTCTTTATAGTGGCACCACCTTGGTGGATAGGAAAGAAACCGCAAAATGGTAATTGCAAACCCAGTGATTGTGGAGTCGCAAAATTGGTGCATAGGGGTTAGTCTCGTCACTTGTCTCCTTGTCTGCTGCTTGTTCCTAACACCAAAGTAGAATTTTTGGTGCAACCCCATCAGGAGAAAGGTTAGGAAGTTTATCTTCATGAGGGTTTCAGCGATGCTATTCCCCTGTGGCGGGAATGGATTGAATATCACAGTATTAATCCTGTTCTCGTTGATGTCCTGCAAGATTTACAATGCGGCACCTTGGAAAGCGATTGATCCGGCCTGCCATCAGAAGCCCTGTACTGTTAAGCCCATTCGTGGATCTACCTCATCCGCGGATGGGGCTAATTCGTGAATAGAGTGAAGAAACTTCGGTGCGACTGTTATTACTACCACCTACATACTACGACCATAACCACTATTCAAATTTGTCCTCCATCACCATCCCTATCACCATATATTGGAGGGTTTTTTTTCGTAGTTGGGCCTGTAAATTAGATCACTACTACTACCGCTTATATTTTATTTATTTCTGTTTTTATTTTCACATTAAGTTCGGAGTTCGGGTGGTAGGAGATGTACAGACAATAGTGGTGGTGGATCCATGAATAAGGCTTAACAGTACTCGTGATTGGTGTATAGGAAAGTGGAAGGAAAACGAGGAGACAAGAAGATACAAAGTGCAAGAGGAGAAAGGTATAGCCAGTAATGGATTGGCCGTAGCCGTTTGCCTAAAGTATATGGGTTATTCGGAGGATTTTCAAGTCTCCGGACACATCATTATACGCACCCTAAGCAACACATCAATTTACAATGACTGCTTATCTAATTACCATGACTACACATTATAGTCGAATGACTACTAAATCAAAACTAAGTGCTAGCTGCAGAGGCAATGAGCTCAGGAACAAATACTCCACTGCACTACCATGAAATGCACTGGTGATTTTAGGCCATATGGACCAATTCAAACATGCTGGCAGCGATATTTCGATATAATCTAATCTTATCGAAGTCATCTAACCAATGACAAGTGTGTCCAGAGACTTGAATACCCGGCGAGTACACTGCGAGTATCACACGCTGTCACTCGAACTTTGTGGTCGCATGTGTTACAAATGTAAAGCGGACGAAGTCTATTCTACTATCTAAGGAGAAGCTCTGTCTTTATATACATGAAAGCCTGGAACACCATGGAAGTCCATGGAAGCTCATGATTGCAAATATCAGTGGCGGTGGCGAGTGAAAACTCGTGGATGAGTCTACGACTGTGAGTCAATTCGGCGATCTCAGTATCGGCGACTTCCCTTAAGATCATATAGTAACAGCATGACTCGTTCTGGGTGTTGGGTTTCAAAACTGACTGCAGCTGTTTGCCTATAATATCAACCAAAGAACTTGCAAGTGCAATATTTTCTAAGTGTAGTATACGCGCTGAGACTACTGTGCAAAAAACCCTTCTGCGGCGTTGCAGATTTCTGTCAGTAGTCTCGAACGCTGGGAAGCCCGAGACTCAGTCGGACATCTATAGCCGCTTTAAGGTTAGATAACGCCATATTGAGAGGAGAACGACCTTCTCTGCGTAATCATAATGCATCACTGTCGTCAAAATTCAAACAATTCGAGCGCTTCCATCACACTGCAGCTTCACCCTGAGATACCTAGCTAAGCCGTTATCGTTAAAAGTAGCAAACAGTTTCTTTTTCTGAGATCTCAGGATTTACCCACGGTTGCATTACCACTCTGGTAGCAGAGCCGCATAGCGGTTCATTCAACTACCTGTATGGTTGGGGACTCCTAGTCACGGTGAGGTTGTGACATACGATCTGGGCACCTGAAATTACCCTTTACGGTAATTATTTGGATTTTATTTATTTATTTTATGTATTTTGGCCTCCAAAACTCGGCAGATGAGGCTCAATTATTACCTGATATAGTAATACCACTAGTGGTCACTTGGTTTTGTGTACATCCTGACCCCAGCACCCCTAGTTGGGGGCATTTTTGTGACATTTGCCAGGGGTCCCCATACAAAATAGGAAAAACTCGACTTTTTAAAATTCCTTTCCTCCACAACCACAACCAGGAAAAATAATTGGGCTCTGTCAGATTGTAGAGAACACTTAAAAGAAGCATGTAACAGAGTGTTTTTTTTTGTTTGGATTTTTTTGGTAAAGTAAAGGCACGCTAAAGTTGAGGCTTAAATGCCCCGGGTTAAGGTGTCCCCAACCATATCTCTCCCACCTGGTCCCGCATTTTGGCTATCTCCACTTTGCTGTCGATTCTCTGATGGCTGGTTCCCATCTCCAATAACCTTTTGACTGCTCATGATCAGTCATCTAATATCGACTACTGGCCAGTCCAGAAGTTTGGAGCAGGCTGAAAATTCCGCCTAACCTTGATAACATTGATGGTTGCCTTAAGATACTATGCATCGGGATAATCCTGATGAATTGAAAAGTGTGGGAACAATCACTCGCCGGATCTCACTATCCAATCAATCGATCTACTCCAATGTGCGGGCGCTAGATTAATCGACTTAATTGGTTGTTGTGTTTATTTTTTTCTGTTGCAAAACGACGGTAGCCGAAAACATATATGTGTGGACATCTGGTTGAAACCTGGAGTGAAAGGTATGTACGGGTTTCGACTTGTCTATTGCGGAATTGTACAGGTAAAAATGTTTGGCTCCTTCTCTTTTGCCCTGTGTTACCTACACGAATAATGTTGACTTACAATTCTACCAAACTCAACAAGTACGGGTCCCTATTCGCAGGATGGACTGCCAATAATATTCACGGGCTAGGAGTTTGCTGGAAGGATCAAGAAATGAGGCTTCGAAACACATTGCTATAGTCCGCCGCCGGGCGGATTGACAATCGCGTCGTACACTAGTTCATTAGCGCCGGGTCGTTGCACAACCCCACGATTAAGTGGGTACGGCTGAACCGTCGACAGTGGGCAGGCGCGCGAACGCCGTCGCGCGATGAAGAGCGCGGGTGTCTGACATAATATACATAAAAATTAAAAATAATAAAAATGGTGTGGGTGTGGGTAAGGGGAAAAAACAGAAAAAACATACGGCACAGGTTATCCCTCCTCCTCTTCCTCACCCAGCTTCAGCAGTTCAGAAAGGTAACTCCCATAAGATCCTCACTGCTTTCAGTCAGCCCTTGTACCCAATTGGTCATGAAAACATGGGCCTCTTCCTCTTCCAGCTCCTTAACTTCCTCTTCTAACTCTAAAAATAGGCTCGGCAGCATGAAATAATTGCTGACGAATTTCTGCCAAGTTGGGAGGAACAGTGAGAAGTGCAGACATGATGTAAAAAAAATTGGAGATGATGAGGATGAGGAGATGTGGATATGGAGTCCTCTTTTGCACACAAAACTAGTAGCTTTTATACTTTTTTTCACCATTTTTGTACATACAAATGTGCTGTCAGCATGAGTGCAGGCGCATGCAAAGCGACGCAAGCAGCGCAACGGCGTTCGCGCGCCTGCCCACTGTCGACGGTTCAGCCGTACCCGCTTAAGTTACCTACAAAAGAATCTTGCAGGAACAAACATGCGGCCAGATTATGGGATCTGGGAAAGTGATTCCTTCCCCCATATATATAAATCGCTCGAGCCCATGTTGCTGAGATTCGCCATTTCACTTAACTACTTTGGCCCCATTCCATCCTGTGCTGGTTTTCTCTTTTTCTCATCAATCTATTGTACGTATAAACAAATAGAATATTTGAATGGGTCACTAACATTGACGGCGTCCAGCATCATCAGCACCAACCATCCTGTCTTGCCCTTGGGTTCCGATTGCCCATGGCTCCATTCACACCTTTTTCGCACAACAGCCTTCCACACCAGCTGCACCTAAGGTCTGATCATGACGACGGTCTGAACAGCGGCGAAATATCTGGTCTTTCGATAGCAGCTGTTGGGGTCCTCTTCACTGCGATCAGCGTATTCCGCGGCTGGAAATGCTGGCAACGGCGGAAGGTATGATTCACCATCCCTCCTCTGCACTATCGCCAGATTGTTTCCATGAAACTTTGTAGTGACATCGGGGGCAGTAGAACAGAGTTCGATTTCCCTCCAATCAAGGCCCACCCGAAGATGATCCTTCTGTACGGACGCTTCCCATGCCGACGCCTCCCATACTGATGCCTCCAATGCAGGCGGTCCTCGAAGTATTTCCCACCAATACCCACTATCAGCTCCTGCCTGTTGCGAGCGTGTCATTCTATGCCTTTGGTGCGAGTGCATTTGCAGATCTGCCTAGTCCGACGGAGACACCAATATCGCAGGCAACACATCTTCAAATACTCTATCCGCTGCAAGCACCGGCTCCCACACTGCAGCATGGATCGCATCCGCCGGGACCGTCATCTCGTGTTGCAACACTCTGAGCCACGTTATCACTGCCGGTATTGCGGTATAGTACTGTTAGCTCTTGGGTTTCTCGGTCGTCTCACGGTCCTTGCTTTCTGTAGGTGCGGTCATTGGTATTTTTCCTTGTTCTGTGCTCACGAAAGTTCTCGGGGTGTTTGGAACGTTATATAAACTTGAATTGAAATGACTGATGAAACCTCAAGTGAAAAAGTACTCTAGATCATTTCTTTAATCGTATTATTAGAGCAATCGTATGATGTCCCTCTCAAATCATCCGGTAGAGAACTTAATAGATGCGGGAAGACGGGAGCTGAAAGATATATTGCTATCTAGAGGTGGATGTTGCCTCCCATACGCTGAATGATCTTCTTTCTCTGGTTTATTAATAGAGCGTACCGAAACAAGCCAGTTGTGAACTGCGTGATCTTGAACTTCAGGCACTTTTACGATTGTGGGTGCTAGAGGTAGATTAGTGACGCATAACGCCTGCGCTACGCAGTTTGTTAGAGCGCTGTGCGATTTTGGGATAGACCTGGGGATGTTCAGTGTCTCAATAGTCGCGTGAGCAGATTTGGGATCATAAGGTGTTCTCTCCGCTCACTCAGTTCCCAAGGTTTTACCCGTACAAGTCGGTCCCCTGCATCCCGCTTTAACATCACTGGGTACATACAGCGAAGAGGAAGAGCAGGAACATCCTAAGGAAAAGATGAAGGGGTAGGAGACTCAGCCGCCCAGATACTGAGAGGCTCGCCACCTTTGGCTAAAGGATAGAGGGGATACTATGTCGACTCGATGCTCCGCTCAAGCAGAGAAATGGTCAAACTTGAGAACTGCCGCTTCCCTTCAGAAAATAAAACCTGCTCGGGTTACAGGAAGAGCCAGTGTACTCAAGTCTCTCACCATATGCCGGGAGCTGCACCCCCGGACCATCCCACCAACATATTAACAACAGCACAGTCACCGCTCAACCCTCTCCCCGCTCTGGCAGGTAGAGCCGAATGGTGGGATTAGAAACAGCAATTCAACTACGGAACCAAGTAGACCCCCCGAAGTAGTGGTTCAGTATTGGAGCTTTGATTAACTCCTATGCTGCACTTATCCTGTTCGAATTTGCACGGGAACGAGTAGACAAGGTTATGCCGTTGTGCCCGAAACTTAATCACGTCATTCTGCACGACACAACGATACAAGGCTGGCGGGTCCCGGAAAAAGAAAGAAACCAAGCGGGCAAACAGAGGCCGTCGTAGTCACATATCTAGCCATTTAATATGATACGTACCGAGAAACGAAGGTCTGATTTAGTTTGGTAAAGTAATTCACATCGTAGATCAGCGGGTATCCAGGCATTTTCAACATAAGCCTCTTGTATTTCTCGTCTTAGTGTCTGCTCCTAGCATACTCCATGATTGCGGGTATCAGCCATTTCCTCACCCTAGCGAGTGCCTTTGGACTTTTAAATCATTCGGACAGTGATCACGATACCCGAACTAAATAATTAGAAGTAACTTCCCTCACCAAATCACTCTATTTAAAGATCTACTCATGTTGCAGAGTATTGAATTGAAGTTGATGGGTTGCAAATTCGAGCCAGGAAACCGCGAACGAAAGCTCAATCAATATAGCCAAAATGCCCAGACATTTCGTCTCAACCAGTCATATCTACGGAATGGTCCTAAGCACCCCTCCCCCACCAAGGGAAGTATTTGCTTTTTTGTTGGAAAGTTTCTCTTGCAGGTTTGGCAATGCCCACGCTTAAAAGCACCGTCATCTATTAGGTAGATCTAAATCAGGCTTAGCGTTTGATACGGCTGCAGAACCTCTTTTGACAGATGTGTTGCGCCACCACTCTGCATCACCCCATGTGTGGCGTATGCTGTTTGTGGTACATATGCATGTCGCAAGGGTATTATGAGCTAAAACACTGTATGGTTGGGGACGCCTAGCCACGGTTGATTGGCGAAATTCATTTCTGGCTGAATAAGCGATGAGTGATCATTCATGAACCTATGCGATAGTGAGGATACTCGCGACGCAAACACGAAAGAGCATCCACAACACCGCATTTCACACCTACAGTCACCATTTCACACTTCATAATACATCATAGTAACAGTATAGTGTTGGTTCCAGCTCATTATGACAGTAATCAATCAATACTAACAGAAAATAGACCCACTCCAACTCTTCTTTTGCTAGTGGTTCTCTTCTGTAGCCCCAATACGCATAACCTCACTACCATCCACCCACGTTATTTCCACCAATACTAGTCCAAATCTTTTGACCAAGACAGTTTCTAGATCCCCTTGATAAGGCCTTTCATACAGAACTACATTTATTGAAATCTGTTGGTGTAACGGGCGGGATCGGGCGCAGGTGATATGGATGTTGCAGGACTGAACTCGAAGTGCGTATCGAGGAACAAGAATCGGAATGTTTTTCAGAATCGTACTATTGCTTGCTTATACAAGAGAACGAGTAAAGAGAGAAGAAAAGGAAATCCTCCAACACCTAACGATACTCTCTTTATATACAATCCGTCTGCTACCTTCGAACCATCCTCCATGCTCCGATGTACCATCCGAATCTCATCCCATGATCTTACACACCACTCCACCATTCCTTATCGTAACAACCACGCCACATCGCCCGACGTCGCAACACCTCAGACCACTCGTTTATCTTACTAAATTATACCACCACCCTCTCGCCGCTTCCTCCGCGTCTTCCAACGTCTCCGCCTTTCCGTAACACAATTCCTTCCATACCACCAAGAATCCCCCTTCATTATTCCTAAGTATTCTCATACCTGTCTGCGCCGTGACAGTATCCCCCCCTTAGGCTCGAGGTCCTCCGAGAGCATTCTCCAACGGTCCAGGCTTCCTGGGGTATCGTTGATGAAATTCCTCCACAGCTTGTAACCCGTCAACAAACTTCGCTGGTTCCCAAGTGAGAGAATCATAACCCGTCCATCGAATGAGGTACTGTAGCTGATTTCGGTATATTCGACTGTCTTCAACTCCAGCTACTTGATACTCTTCTTCGCCATCGACCTCAACTGGAGGGGGAGGGGGTACCACCTGCCCCTCTAACGGATCTTCGACTACCGGATCTAAAAGGGAAACTGGTTGTACCCGATGGATCCGTATTGACATAGGTAGCTCTAATTCATAAGCATAAGGGGACACCTGCTTCTGTACTTGAAAAGGTCCCAGACGTTTCCAATCTAATTTCCGAGTCGGACGAGTAGTTCGTATATTGTGTGCATCCAACCACACCTTGGATCCCACCTGAATATTCGGTCCAGGGATACGTTTTCTATTTGCACCTTCTTCTTGTACTGCTTGACTCCTTCTCATCTCCACTCTCAGATGTTCATGAATCTGTTGCATCACAGCTTGAACCTTATCTGCCTCCCAGCGTCGTTGATCCCGTTCCTGAGTAGGTTCCCCGGCGAATGACATCCGTGGGTCCACGCCCTGAATTGCAAAGAAGGGGGTACACTTAGTTGACTCGGATATTCCATTATTAGCAGCAAACTCAGCAAGGGGTAACCACTGCACCCAATCGTCTTGTTGATGGTTAACGAATACACGGAGGTACTGTTCCATTCCTGCATTCATTCGTTCAGTCTGACCATCTGTCTGTGGATGAAATGCTGTAGACATCCGTCGATCTATTCCTAACCGGCTGCATATCTGTCCCCAGAAGGTCGAAGCAAACTGAGGTCCTCGGTCCGAAATGATAGACTTTGGCAAGCCATGAAGGCGTACAACTTCTCGGAGGAACAACTTGGCTAATCCTACCGCATCTATTGTTGTATGGCATGGGATAAAATGGCGCATTTTTGAAAGTCGATCCACCACTACCCAAACTGCATCGAACCCTTCGCACTCGGGTAACCCTACCACAAAATCCATTGAAATATCTTCCCATGGCTTCTCTGGCACCGAAAGTGGGCGAAGGACTCCAAACACTGCATGCCTCGAAGTCCTCGATCGTTGGCAGCTATGGCAATTCCGTACATACTGATCCACCTGTTTTCGCATATCCTTCCAGTAGTATTTCCTATCCAGAAGATCGAAAGTTTTTGCTCTTCCTGGATGTCCTGCCAACGCAGAATCATGATGTTCCTGTATCAACCTCAACCGTAATTGATCTCCCTCCGGAACATAACGTTTCCCTCTATACCATACTTGTCCTTCCTGTTCCGTGCATTCTGCTACCGTGATATCCTTCAGGCTACCTCCTTGTCTTATAGCTTCTAATATTTTATTAGGCAGCGGATCATCACTATATGCTTGAGC